>Ga0082212_10004319_pt1 | contig 19739 bp, 16 predicted proteins | sample TergutNt197P3_FD_71548 | JGI IMG/M metagenome (GOLD analysis project Ga0082212, IMG submission 71548) | Neocapritermes taracua P3 segment gut microbial communities from Petit-Saut dam, French Guiana - Nt197 P3 | ecosystem: Host-associated > Arthropoda: Insects > Digestive system > Gut ... | reverse complement strand
CGTTATAACATTTAACGCCACAGCGGATATCAAGGCATACTCCGAAGGAAACCTTCCGGCAATTCACGCCTCAAACAATAATGCCGGCAATGGATACTATGTCAATGCTATGCTCGACAACCCAATATCATCGACAGCGAGCCGTACGCTTAAGGTCTACAACAATAACAGCGAAACTAACACCCTTACCCTGCCTGCCGGTTTTAGAGCTTTCGGATATAGCACCGGCGCCGTGTTAACACAGAATGATAATATACATGCCTACAACAATACCACATTACTCGGCATAATCGTACGTAAGGCTGACAATAATGCGCTGATATATTCAATAAAAACCTTGGGCGGATACAATGCCCACAACTCCAATGCTGGCGACGGCGTTCTACCAGTTAAATTTGAGGAGTATTTCAGCGTTCAGGTTACCTTTGATAAGAACACAACTGATACCTCCGTTGTGGGTCCGACACCTGATTCCAAAACGGTACTTTTCAATATGGCCTACGGAAATCTGGCCAGCATTTCGCGCACAGGTTACAACTTCGATGGCTGGTATACCGCAACTTCGGGCGGCAGCCTCGTTACTGATATTACCAACGTTTCCAATCCGGCGGCTCACACCCTTTATGCCCACTGGACGGCTAAGAGTGGCATCCTTGTTACCTTTGATAAGAACACTTCAGACTCCGTAATCGGACCTACACCACCCTCCAAGACGGTAACATTTGACGCAACTTACGGTACACTAGCTACTGTTTCGCGCACAGGTTATGACTTTGTTGGCTGGTACACCGAGGTTGTAGACGGCAGTCTCGTTACAGCATCCACCACCGTTACCAACGACGAGAATCACACGCTTTATGCCCACTGGTCGGTTAAAACGGATATCGTCGTTACGTTTAATAAAAACACAAGCGGTACCGTAACAGGACCCACGCCATCTTCAATAACAGTTACCTTCGGTGCGGCATATGGCACGCTGTCCAGCATCTCCCGCATCGGTTACACCTTTGACGGCTGGTACACTGCGGCATCAGGCGGCAACCTCGTTGAGGACACCACCACAGTTACCAACGCCGAGAACCACACGCTTTATGCGCACTGGACAGTAAAAAGTGGCATAGTTGTCACATTCGACCCCAACGGTGGCAACACACCGTCACCCACCTCAATAAGCGTTATATTCGATGCAGCGTATGGCAGCTTGGCTACTGTTACTCGCACGGGTTACAACTTTGATGGTTGGTATACCGCAGCTTCAGGCGGCACAAAAATTACTGATACGAGCATCGTTTCCAACGCCGAGAACCACACACTTTATGCTCACTGGTCCGCTAAGGACGATATTGTCGTATCATTCAACTCCAACGGCGGCAATACACCATCCATGGCTTCAAAAACTGTTACCTTTGATGCAGCCTATGGCAGTCTAGCTACTGTTACGCGCACGGGTTACAACTTCGATGGCTGGTATACCGCAGCTTCCGGCGGTACAAAAATTACAGATGCGAGCATCGTTTCCAACGCCGAGAACCACACACTTTATGCCCACTGGACAGCTAATGACATCGTCGTAACCTTTGACTCCAACGGCAGCGGCACTCCGTCACCCACATCCAAAACCGTTACCTTTGATGCACCCTACGGCGATCTGGCCAACATTTCACTCACAGGTTATAAATTCGATGGTTGGTACACTGCGGCGACAGGCGGAGACCTCGTCACCGAGGGCACCATTGTCACCAACGCCGAAAACCATACCCTTTATGCTCATTGGTCAGTCATCGGCGACATCACTGTTACCTTTAATAAAAACACTACCGGCGTTGTTACAGGTCCTGACCCTGCGTCCAAGATGGTTACTTTCGGCGTAGCCTACGGCTCACTGGCATCCATCTCGCGCATCGGTTACACTTTCGGCGGCTGGTTCACCGATGCTGCCTGCACTACGGGTAATGAGATTACGTCCGCTTCTCCTGTGACCAATGCTTCGGCTCACACCCTTTACGCCAAGTGGACTGCCAAGAGCGGTATCGTTGTCACATTTGACTCCAATGGCGGCAATACTCCGTCACCCGCATCCAAGACTGTCACCTTTGATGCGGACTATGGCAGTTTGGCCACTATTTCACGCACAGGTTATAACTTCGATGGTTGGTATACCGCAGCAACAGGCGGCAGCCTCGTTACTAGCACTACAAAGGTTTCCAACCCTGATAATCACACGCTTTATGCTCACTGGACTGCCAAGAACGATATTGTTGTAAGCTTTGATTCCAACGGCGGCGACGGTCCTACCCCCACGGCCAAGAGCGTTACTTTCGACAGCCTTTATGGCACTTTGGCAAACGTTTCGCGCTATGGCTACAACTTCACGGGCTGGTATACCGCAGCTTCGGGAGGCAGCCTTGTTGATGACACCACTACTGTTACCAATCCTGACAACCATACTCTTTATGCTCATTGGTCGGCCAAAAACGACATAGTCGTTGAGTTCAACGCAGGCGGCGGCAACACCCCATCCCCTGAGTACAAACTCGTTTCTTTCGGTGCCGCCTACAGTACATTGGCCAGCGTTTCGCGCACGGGCTATAACTTTGAAGGCTGGTACACTGCGGCAATAGGTGGCACACTCGTTAGCGCCTCCACAACAGTCACCCGTGCCGAGAACCACATTCTATATGCGCATTGGTCAGCCAAGAGCAATATAGTTGTCAGCTTCAACTCAAACGGCGGCAGCACACCATCACCCACATCCAAGACTGTCACCTTTGATGCAGCCTATGGCAGTCTTGCCACCGTTTTCCGCACTGGTTATACCTTTATCGGTTGGTTTGATGCACAGACGGGCGGAAATCTTGTCGGTGCCGCAACCATCGTTTCCATCCCTGATAACCACACGCTCTATGCCTACTGGTCGCAGGACATCCCCTCCTCCGTCACCGTAACTTTCGACTCCAATGGCGGCAGTCCTGCCGTGCCGCCATACAAAGCTGTCGTCACTGGTGAGTCCTACGGCACTCTTGCCAGTGCCACCAGATACGGTTATACATTTGACGGCTGGTATACCATGGCTAACGGCGGCAGTCTCGTTACTGACAGCACAGTCGTTGGCGCCAGCACCAACCACACCCTTTATGCCCACTGGACGCCCGTAAGCGGCATTATAGTCTCCTTCGACTCCAACAGTGGCGATACAGCATCACCTGAGTACAAGACGGTCACATACGGCGTTGCCTATGGTGCTCTGGCTACTGCCACCAGAACGGGTTACACCTTCCGCGGATGGTTTGATGCCCCGATCGGTGGAACGCAGATAAGCACAACCACTATAGTAACCAATGCCGCGTCTCACACGCTTTATGCCCACTGGACGGCAAAGAACGACATTGTTGTATCATTCAACTCCAACGGCGGAGGGACTCCTTCAGTAGCCTCTAAGACTGTTACCTTTGATAGCCCATACGGCACGCTTGCCACGGTATATAGGGATGGTTATGAGTTCCTTGGCTGGTTTACCTCAGCCTCAGGCGGCACTCTTGTTGCCACCACAACTTTGGTATCCAACCCGTCGAACCACACCCTTTACGCCCACTGGTCTGCCAAGAATGATATTGTTGTCACCTTTGACCCCAACGGCGGCAACACACCTTCCATAGCTTCCATTGACGTGGTTTTTGGAAGCGCCTACGGCACTTTGGCTACTGTTGCCAGATACGGTTATACCTTTGATGGCTGGTATACTGATCAGGTCGGCGGAACTCTCATTGGCAGCACTTCCATTGTGAGCATAAGTTCAAGCCATACTCTATTCGCGCATTGGTCAGCCAAGAACAATATCGTCGTCAGCTTCAACTCAAACGGCGGCAGCATCCCATCACCGGCATCCAAGACGGTTACCTTTGACCGCCCATACGACACCCTTCCCACTGTTTTGAGAGCGGGTTATACGTTCATGGGTTGGTTCACAGATCAAACCGGCGGGGCTCTCGTCACTGCCGCAACAATCGTTTCCAATGCCGACAACCATACCCTTTATGCGCATTGGGCGCCCAGGGACGATATCGTTGTAACCTTCGACAAGAACACAACGGACGCCTCTGTCAGCCCCAATCCGGCAAGCATGTTAGTTAGCTTTAACTCTGCCTACGGCATGCTCGCCTCAATCTCGCGCACGGGTTATACATTCCTCGGATGGTTCGATGCCCAGACAGGCGGCAATCTGATTAGTTCCACAAGCATCGTTTCCAACCCAAACAACCATACACTCTACGCCCATTGGGCACTCAAGAGCGGTATTGTCGTAACCTTTGATAAGAACACGACGGACACCTCTGTGGCAGATCCCACGCCGGCTTCCATAACCGTTACGTTTGGCGCCGCTTACGGCACACTGCCCGGCATATCCCGTGCAGGTTATACATTTGACGGCTGGTATACGGCGGCTACAGGCGGTAGCCTCGTCACTGCCACGACTGTCGTCGCTGAGACTGACGACCATACCCTTTATGCCCACTGGTCCGTCAAAAACATAGTTGTAACATTCAACACTAATGGTGGCAACGCCCCGTCGCCTGCATCAAAGACCGTTATTTATGGCTCGGCATATGGTGCGCTGGCAACAACATCCAGAACAGGTTATACCTTTGACGGCTGGTACACCGCAGCTTCCGGCGGGACGCTCGTTACGGCCGACACCGTCGTCACCAATCAAAGCGATCACACCCTTTATGCCCACTGGAGGGCTATCAGCGGGATTGTGGTCACCTTCAACTCAAATGGCGGCAGCACTCCGTCACCTGCGTCAAAAACTGTTACTTATGGTGCGGCATATGGTGCGCTGGCCACTGTTACCAGAACGGGATATATCTTCACCGGCTGGTATACGGCGGCATCAGGCGGTTCGCTCGTCACAGCATCAACCGTCGTGTCCAACGCGAACAACCACACGCTTTATGCCCAGTGGGTGCAGGACAGCGTCAAGTCTATTGTCATCACATTTGATGCGAACACGGAAGACCCCACTGTCGTCGGGCCTATACCAACAAGCAAAATTGTCTACTTCGGCGTTTTGTATATCGCACCTTACGGTGATCTGGCTACCATATCACGCCCTGGTTATACATTCGGCGGTTGGTATCTCAGCGCTGACTGCACAGGTGCTGAAATTACGGCATCCACTGTTGTGGCCACTCAAAGCGACCATATCCTCTATGCCAAATGGGTGCCCAACAACAACATCAGCTACGTTGTGCATTACTACCTTGCTGGTACAACCACTCAGGTTGCACCTGACAAGGTGGTTAACAACCGTACCATGGGTGAGTCCGTAACTGAAAATGCCATTACTATTACCGGTTACACCGCAGTTGCACCCACATCCGTTACAAAGGTACTGGCAGCATCGGGAAATGAGTTCATCTTCTATTACACCCAAAACGTTGTGCAACCTACCCGCTATACCGTGACAGTTGAGGACAGTGCAGCCAGCCCGAATGGTTCCGGAAGCTATGAGGCAGGCGTCACTGTTACCATCAATGCCGGCGTAAGAGATGGTTATACCTTCACCGGCTGGACGGTTGTTTCTGGTGGTGTGAGCGTTGCCAACAGTGCCACAGCGTCATTCACCATGCCGGCAAGAGATGTGGTTGTGAGGGCTAACTGGGAGGCAACCGCAGCAACTCAGCCGCCGCCGACATCTCCACAGCCTCCTCCAACATCCGGTATCACCACGCCTCCTGCCACTACCGACGAAAGCAGTGGCAGCAAATGGGCACTGCTTAACCTGATCCTCTGCTGCATCGGTGCTGCGGCTGCTGTGCTCACATTGGCTCGTGTCTTCATTCAGAAGAACAAGAAAACCAACCTCTTTTGGCTACTGGCGGCTATTGTTGCCGGCATAGCCGGAGTCGTGGTCTTCCTCCTAACCGGGGATATGAAAAATCCTATGACTTTCGTGGACCTCTGGACCATCGTCAACGCCGTCATTCTCATACTTGGTTCTGTTGGCGCAGCTTTGACTATCAAGCACCATAAAAATAAAGAACGTCACCACTCATAGTGCGAAATAACAAATATAAAAAGGAGACACTATCATGTTGAAATGCAAAAACTGTAACTCGACCCAAATTACCAAAAGCGGTAAGGTAAACAACAAGCAGCGATACCATTGCAAAGTGTGCGACTGCCACTTTACCGAAGGAGACGGCAGAACCAATGAGCGCGTTGCCATTAAGAAAGCCCTGTGCGTCATCCTCCATGCATCAGGTAAGGCTTCCTACCGCATGCTTGCCAAGATTTTCGATACCTCACCGTCTTTGACATATCGCTGGATTGCTGAGGCAGGATGCCAGCAGCCGAACAATGAAACGCACGGCGGAATCAAACATATGGAATTCGACAAACTCAGCGATTATATCAAGACCAAAGAATCGTCATTTGATTCCACCAAACCGCTTGCTGTCGCAGCCGGTGAGTTATGGCCCGGATACTCCGCCATTGTCCTGCTGCAGCATATTAACGGCTCCAAAATCAGAAAATTAGATATCTAGCGCATTTCAGGCTCTCCGACAAATGTCGGAGAGCCTGAAATTTTGGCAACAACTGTGCATCGTTTCCGCAATGATGCGTCATTGCCTGCCCAATGCTAAAAGTCCTATAAACGAGACCTTGCCCGATCCAAATGGCTTTTAGATTGGACAAAAATCGTGAAGCTATTCATTCTTGGATAAAACCATAGAAGTGATATGAGCACAAACATTTCTGGATACACTGTCAGTACATATGGTATTGTAAATACCATATGTGAGGTAATGAACTAATGGAAAGCGCAAAATTGCTTATCACCAGAAATAACCAAGCCGTCAGATTGCCAAATGAGAATCACTTTTCAGAAAGTGAAGAGGGCACACAAGGAACCTATACCTCGACCATATTATTCCCAATAGAGAAGGCGTGGGGAACATTTCTTGAAGGGCTGGAGAGTTTTACGGATGATTTTTTACCTAACGGGCGCGAACAATAGAACGCAATATTAGACATGTATGCCAAAAAGACGCGCAATGAAGCTAAGCTGGCATAATCCGCCACAGTTGCCCCACCATCGCTCTTCGCGTTATAATTCCTGCATTGGAGTAGGAAATTATGAAACTTGACCGTGAAGAAGTAATGCATATTGCAGCGCTGGCAAAATTGGGCATGACCGAAGAAGATGTTTCCACTTTCAGCGTACAACTTTCCGAGATATTGGAAAGCTTCGAGGTTCTAAACAGCGTGGATACCACAGGGGTCCCTCCCACAGCTCAACCAAACTCATTATGTAATGTAATGCGAGAAGACGCCGTAACTCCTTCCCTGTCATCATGTGACGTGCTGGCGAACGCCCCGCGCAAAGATGGCGAGTTTTTCCGCATACACGCGGTGTTGGAATAGAAAGGAGCGAGCATTGACAAACCCTGAACAATTGACTATTCACGAAGCGCATAAACTGCTTATCACAAAACAGGTTTCGTCCGTAGAATTAACCAAAGCCGTACTTGCGCGCATACAGGCAGTGGACTCCAAGGTGCGCGCATTCTTGACTGTCACCGAAGAGTTGGCTCTGCAACAGGCAGCGCAGGCTGACAAACGCATTGCAGATGGCAACTGCAGTCCACTCACAGGTATTCCGGCCGTAATAAAAGACCTCATATGCACCAAAGGCGTACGCACCACCTGCGCATCAAAAATGCTGGAGAATTTCGTGCCGCCTTATGATGCCACAGTTATCGAAAAGCTTTATGCCGAGGGGATGGTACTGGTCGGCAAAGCCAATATGGATGAGTGTGCCATGGGCTCATCAACCGAAAACTCAGCCTTTTTCCCCACACATAACCCTTGGGATTTAGAGCGCGTACCTGGCGGCTCATCCGGTGGTGCGGCAGCGGCCATTGCCGCGAAGGAAAGTTTTTATGCCCTCGGCTCTGACACCGGAGGCAGCATACGCCAACCGGCAAGTTTTTGCTCTATAACAGGACTGAAACCAACCTACGGTCGCGTCAGCCGCTACGGAGCGATTGCTTACGCCTCGTCCCTTGATCAGATCGGTCCCATGACACAGGACGTAGAGGACGCAGCCATCGTAATGAACGTCATCTCAGGGCATGACGAGCGCGATTCAACCTCTGTCCCATGCGACGTGCCAGATTATACTAAAGCATTGGGCAAAGACATTAAGGGTATGCGCATAGGTATTCCGCGCGAGTACTTTGTTGACGGCATACAGCCGGAGGTAGCCGGCACTATAAAAACTGCCGTCGCCAAGTTGGAAGAGATGGGAGCGTGCGTTGACTGGGACGTCAGCCTGCCAAGTACGCCTTATGCCCTGGCGGTATACTACATCATCTCTCCGTCAGAGGCATCAGCCAATCTGGCGCGCTACGATGGCGTGAGATACGGCTTCTCATATAAGGAAGCCCGCAGCATGTGGGAGTCCATAGAAAAAACACGCCAGTTCGGTTTCGGACCGGAGGTAAAACGTCGCATCATGCTGGGCACTTATGCCCTCAGCGCCGGATACTACGACGCATATTATCTGAAAGCACAAAGGGTGCGCACGCTCATACGCCGTGAGTTTGACAGCGCTTTCGAGAAATACGATGCGCTAATAGCACCGACGTCACCTAGCGTACCATTCAAGATCGGCGAAAAAACCAATGATTTGATGCAGTTATATCTTTCCGATGTCTGCACCATGCCCATCAATATCGCAGGCGTACCGGCCATTTCCATACCTGCCGGCTTTGTTGACGGATTACCCGTTGGGCTCCAAATTATCGCCAAGCCGTTCGCTGAGGAAACAATTTTACGCATAGCGCATGCCTATGAGCAGGCAACCGGCTGGCAGCAACGCAAAGCACCAATTTAACAACGGATTATCTCAAATATTTCGCTGGGGGCAACGATGTCAGAGCAAACTGAATGGTATGGTAATTTGGAAGCCAAAGTGGAAACGCTCAAGGCACAGTTGGGCGCGGATGCGCGCGATTACTACCTCGGTCGTTTCCTCAAAATTGCACGTCGCATAGGCGAGTTTGCCGCAGACTGCCCGCACTGCCGCGAGTTTCAAACGCTCATGGATAACATGATTAAAGACTTGTCTTATGCGCCCACGCAAATAACCAAAGAACAGAAGCGCCTTTTCCTTGGCAACGCCAATACCATCCTTTCCCACCTGAAAAAGACGCACGGACTCATCAGCGACGGGCAAAATACCGGTATCTTTTTGGCTATCGGCGCCGGTGTGGGTGTGTCACTTGGGGTTGTTTTCAAAAGCCCCATCATCGGCATACCGGCGGGCGTGGCATTGGGAATAGTTTTCGGTGCCGTTCTGGACATGCGGGCACGCAAAGCCGGCAAAACAATCTAGCTTAAAACGCCTGAGTGGTCCCGCATCAGTTTTTGCCCGACATCAAACGCATTCTGAAGAGCACCGGCATCATCCTGAATTTGAGCACGCCGCTCTATTCCGGGGAATACCAGCTTTCCGGCATACCTGATATCAAGGCTGGCAAAAAAAGCCTTAGCCGTTACCTCAGCGCCATCAAATAAACGCTCCCCCATACGTCCGCCAACAGACACGAACAAGCCGCAACGCATGCGGGCGGAAGCAAGCGGAAGCTGCTTCAGTACATACTTCCTGCACCACACGACCTGCATGCGGTCTATCAATGTCTTCACCTGCGAAGGCATTCCCATAAAGTGAAGCGGCGCCGCCAGAACGATAGCATCCGCCCGTTCAATTTCTTTAAGTACGTCTACCATATCATCAAGGAGAGGGCACTCGCCGCTATGCAAACAATCATCACAGTGTGAGCACGGCATGATATTCAGGTCACACACGCGCAATATGCCTGAGGTTGCCCCCTGACACTCAGCCCCTTTAAGCACCTGTCCGAGCAAAATATCTGTATTGCTGCTACGACGCGGGCTTCCGGCAATCCCCAAGATTTTCAAGGCAGATCAGCCTCAACCAATTTCAATATCGCCTGCTCATGCAGCTGCATATCCTGCTGGCACGACAGCTCAGCATGGTCGTAACCCAAAAGATGCAACACGCCATGTATCAGCAGTATTGCCACCTCACGCCGCACGGAATGCCCATGCTCTGCCGCCTGTATCTCAGCCTGCGGATAAGAGATAATTACCTCCCCCAAATGCTCAACCTCACCGCACGGAACGATAAACTCAGGGGCTTTCTCCATACTCTCACGCATAGCGAAGGACAAGACATCAGTTGGTGTATCATCATCCATATACTGCTTATGCAAGAGGCGAATTTGCTCCTGCCCTGTAATAAGAACCCCCATCTCCGAACCTATCTGCCCCTCAGCACTAAGTGCTGCGCCAGCCACAGCCCTTATCCAAGGCTCTTCCAATACAGTCTCAAAACCATCGTCAAAAAGAATGTTAATTTCCATCACCAAATGATAACACAGCCGACAATCCGGCTGCATTACCACTGAGACATACTTTGTAAATTACCGCTTTAGCACATGGTAGACAATATGCCTTTTCGTGCAATTTCCCATGTTTTGTACTTGCCTTTTCGTGCATTATACGCTAGAATCCTAATGAGTTGGAGGTGCGTTGCAAATGGTTTTGAAACGTAAAATATATCAAAAGATGCTGGCATGGAAGAATGAGCGCAAAGGGACAAGCGCACTAATGCTTGACGGGGCACGACGCGTAGGAAAGAGTTTTCTTTGCGAGCAGCTTGGTAAAAATGAATACAGGAGCATGATACTCATTGACTTCGGGCATATTTCCAAGGAAATGTTTAATGTTTTTGAAAATGATAGTGCCGACTTGGATATGTTCTTCGCCAAGATTGCCGCTTACTATCATACCCTGCTTTACAAAAGAGAGAGTTTAATCGTATTTGATGAGGTGCAGCTATTTCCGAAAGCGCGACAACTGCTTAAGTATCTTGTAGCTGACGGAAGATACGACTACATTGAAACCGGCTCACTCCTGTCGCTTAAACAAAATGTAAAAAACATATTAATCCCCTCCGAAGAGGAACACCTTGATATGTTCCCTTTGGATTTTGAGGAATTTCTTTGGGCGCTTGGGGATGAAAGCACCATAGACTTGACCCAGTCATGCTTTGAGCAGAAGAAGCCTTTGGGACAGGCATTACATCGCAAGGTAATGAACGATTTTCGCCAATACATGCTGGTAGGCGGTATGCCACAAGCCGTCCTGGAATATCTGAACAATAAGGATTTTGCTGCAGTTGACCAGATAAAAAAGCGCATACTGACACTGTACCGCAACGACATATCCAAATATGCCAGTGGCTATGAAAGCAAGGTTAATGCGATTTTTGACGCACTGCCGGGACAGCTTTCAAAAAAGGAAAAGCATTACAAACTCTCCTCTATAACTAAGGAGGCTCGACTGCGCAGTTACGAGGATGCATTTATGTGGTTAAGCGACGCTATGATTGTAAACCCCTGTTTCAATGCCACGGACCCACATATAGGCCTTGCGCTAAGTAGCGACCACACCACACAAAAGGTCTTCATGGCCGATACGGGATTATTGGTAACTCACGCTTTCCGCGATAACAAATATACCGACAACGAACTATATCGCGCCATTTTACTTGATACGCTTCATGTAAACGAAGGCATGCTCATGGAAAATATTGTGGCGCAAATACTGCGCTACAACGGACATAGCCTGTTTTTTTTCTCAAGAGTTGATACGTTTAACCGGCAAAATATGATGGAAATCGATTTCCTGATTACCGTCAAGAATAAAATATGCCCCGTTGAAGTTAAGTCATCCGTTTATAAAGCCCATTCTTCGCTTGATAAATTCAGAAGAAAGTATCACGGCAGTATCGGGGATGCTTACATTCTCTACACTGGCGATGTCGCCATAAAAGATGACGTCCTTCATCTCCCCATTTATATGGCAATGTACCTGTAATAAAGCATACTTTGTTTCAACTTTAGCGCGCATCCAGAACTGTGCCAAACGAAAACGAGCGGCTGGAGTCTATTGCCATTTCCAGTGTACTCTCTTGACACAACAATATACGTATAATATACTATATGTATGCCAAATAAAACAATTTATGTCAGCCAAAACGACGTCCCTGTATTTGAGGAAGCACAACAAATCTCAGAAGAGGCTATGTCCGCAGTCATTGCCAAGGCGTTGCGCGAATATGTAGCGCGGCATCAGGAAAAAGGCAAAGGCATGAAAGAGGTTAGCGTTAAAGTCGGCAGTAAGGAGGCTGAACGGGAGCAGCGCTTCATTGCCGCCGAAATGGGCAAATGGAAGGGCATAAGCGACGACAAACAATGGTGGATTGAAGCCGTCATCTACCACACACAGAAAGGCAACTGGGCCGTGTGGCTGGATTACAAAGGCAAGACCATGCTCACGCGCCAGTCATGGAAAGACCCTGAAACATGGAGTTGTAACCAGCGTCATGCCGAACTAGTGATAGCTGAACAGGCAGGGGACTGGCAAAACAAACTGCCGTCAGCACTGGTGCGCTACATCAGCGCACTGGCAGAGCGTGAGCAAAACCCCGTGGACTATCTGGATATTTAAAATCCGCGTATCTAAAAATTAAAAGGAGCCGCAAATGTCTACTACAGAAAATACCGATGAAAACAACAACTTAGGCTGGACTCCCATGGACTGGGGCACCCCAAAAGGCGTTGCAATTTTCTTTTTTAGCCTGTCGACCATACTAGTTGGGCTGGGTGTGTTCCTATGGGGACTGGGACAACTGCTATAGCCGCACACTGCCCGCGTTTTTCCCCTGCAAAGCAACATTCGCTTTATGGCGGCATTTTTGCTATAATCGGTTCTCAGTTAATGAAAATGGAGTAAAGACGTGCCTAAAGCAGCCGCTAAGAAAACAGAACAACCGAAAGATGATGTCGCCACCTTTGTGGAGAATGTCTCAAAGACAGGAACCCCTGTAAATGGTCGCCGCATTAACTTTCATTTCACACGCCGCAAGCGCAAAGCAAACTAGTTCCACCCGCGCAGGGCTTTTACGTGTCTATTATTAACCCTCATGCTTTGGCATGAGGGTTAATTAATTTCAAACGGGTGCCCTTCCTTGTCAAAGTCAGGTAGATAACTCTCCGGGGATTCCATGCCTTGCACCCAGCCATTTTCCAGCCCGCATTCATCCAGTACCGCCACGGCACGGTCATATAGACGGCGGTTTATGCGGCGGTTTATTTCAGGGAAAGCTGACGCCTTATGAGTGGGATGATACTGGCTCATCAGGCTGAGTGAAACGTCCGGCGATACCTCGCATGCCAGCCAGTTTAACGAATCCCGGCTGCCGGCGATGTCATGCGGCAACAAAAGGTGCCTCACAATAACGCCGCGCAGAGCAATTCCTTTGTCGTCTGTCTGCAATTTCCCCACCTGCCGATACATCTCACGTATGGCAGCGCGCGCAACGGAAACGTAATTCGGCGCATCGGAGTACTTAAGCGCCTTATCGGCATCTGCATATTTGAGATCAGGCAGATACACATCGATTATGCCGTCCAGTTCGCGCAGCGTTTCAAGACTATCATAACCATTGGTGTTATATACCAGCGGCAGTTCCAATCCGCGCGGTACGGCCAGCGTCAGCGCCTGCACAATTTGCGGCACAAAATGTGAGGGCGATACAAAGCTGATATTGTGGCAACCCATCTCTTGCAGAGAAAGCATACACTGGGCCAGTTTCTCAATACTGATAACATTCCCCTGCTGCTTTTGCCAATCCTGGCTGATTTGATAATTCTGACAGAACACACAACGCAGATTGCAGTTGGCAAAGAATATAGTGCCTGAGCCACGCACACCGGAGATGGCAGGCTCCTCACCCATATGAGCACAACACGAAGCAACAATAGGCTGCGCACTAGAGTGGCAGTAACCCATCTCAGCATCAAGTCGGCTCACCGCGCACCTGCGCGGACAAAGCTCACACGAAGACAAGCGCGCATTTAGCCGCGCGGCACGCTGCTGTAATGTGGACAGATCAATTTGCATGATAACAATTCAATCCTTTAACACAAAAGTGTGTTATGATCATAAAACAGAAAACTCAGCACCCATGGTAATGATATAGCTAATTAAGTGCATCTGACAATAACCACAACAGCAAACAAGAGTGCCATACTGCCGCACCAATGGCACAACAGCACAAAACACTACTTTGGCATTGTGAAAGCCCTCGCACGTAACAGGCACTGTGTAATCATAATTTGAACAACTCATAAAACGGCAATACCTCGCGCCGCTTTGCCGCTTGCATTTTCCCTTTCAAAACGGCATAATTGTCGGGTGTGAAGGCGGTATAATTGTCGGGTGTGAAGGCGGTATAATTGTCGGATGCATAGGCGGTATAATTGTCGGATGCAGAGGTTGTGCAATCGTAAATCGCCATTCTTTGGCAGCATCATTAAAGCAGGGGGTACACATCATGGGAATACTAACACCTAAAGGATATATCCCAAGGCTCATAGAAAACGAGTTCAGGGAACATTTGGCAACATTTGGGGCTGTTGAAGTTGACGGTCCAAAATGGTGCGGTAAAACATGGACATCCCTTGCTTTCGCAGAAAGCGCAATTCATCTTGATGACTGGGAAACAAAAGAACTTGTTGGAGCTGATTTGGCAATTGGTTTGCAAGGTAAAAAACCCAGACTCATTGACGAGTGGAATGAAATCCCTCAAATACGGGACACCATTAGGCGCAGTATTGATGCAAGCGGGAACATGCCGGGTGCGTTTATAATCACCGGTTCGACTGCGCCGGCAAAAAAAGCGAAAGAACGCGTGCGGCACAGTGGAACCGGCAGGATCGGTATGCTCAGGATGCGTCCAATGTCTCTTTATGAGATGGGGTTATCCAATGGCAGTGTTTCATTATCAGGCTTATTTGACGGAGTTTTTGAACAGGCAGAACAAGAAACGGGGCTTGAAGCACTCGCCAACTACGTTTGTCGCGGAGGTTGGCCTGCCATAAAGGATATGCCGATTGAACGTGCGCAAAGAGTATCTGAGCAATATCTTAACGAAGTTATTGCTTATGCTGCGGACAAAACAAGGAAAAACACTTCTGCATTGCAAATGCTGCTGCGCGCACTCTCACGAAATCTTGCCGCTTCAGTAAGCCACACAACGCTTGCCCGCGACATGGCTCAGGGCAGCGAGACTCAATTTACAGAAAAAATGAGCCGCGAAACAGTTGCCTCATATATCGAGGTGCTTCAAGACTTATACTTACTTGAGGATTTGAATGGCTGGGATGCCCCGGTGAGATCACGCGCCAGGGTTAGAACGCGTCCCAAACGCTACATGGTCGACCCATCGCTTGCCGCAACATCTTTGGGCATAAACCCCAACATGCTGCTTGCCGGAGACCTGCAGTCTTTCGGATTACTGTTTGAAACCCTTTGCTTAAGGGACCTTCATGTATACACGTCCGCCAACAAAACCATGGGAGAAAACGCCCTCAGGTATTACCGTGATGATTTCGGTATGGAGGTTGACGTTATAATCGAGCGCAAAGACGGCACATGGGGCGCGATTGAGATCAAGCTTAGCGAAAACAAAGTGCAAAACGGAATTGATAATCTGTTACGGCTTAAAGACAAGGTTTTAAAAGATACCAAAAGCCAAGCCAGAGAACCAAGTTTTCTTATGGTTTTAGTTGGTCGCTCACGCTATGCAAGGGTTTCTCCGGAAGGCGTCTTCGTCGTTCCGCTTACATGCCTGACGTCATAAGCTTATTATTCTAAAAGCGCGACAATTAACACAAGTCTTTTATCTTGGCAATCGCCTGGTCAATGCGCTTAAGGCAGACTGCCTTGCCCAGCACTTCCATGGTCTGAAACAGCGGCGGCGTAGCGCTAAGACCGGTGACAGCAGTGCGCAGCGTACTGAAAAGCTGCCCCGCCTTTATGCCCATTTCATCCGCCAGCGGACGCAACAGCGCCTCCAGCGCAGCCGTGTCAAATAAAGTCAGCGCCGACAACTTTTCGCTTGCCGTCTCAAGAATTTCCTGAGTCTTTTGGAGCTCAAGGTGTTTGTCAATGAGCAGGGAGAGAGCGTAGTCTATTTCGTCGGTAAAGAAAAACCCCGTCAACTCGCGGGATGCCACCTCGCCCAGCGTTTTGACACGCTCATGCACAAGAGGCAGCACTTTTTTGACGTAGTCTAGGTTCAGCGGACGGCTCACCCCTGGCGGTAGCCTCTTTTCGAGGAAAGGCACGGCACGATGCACAAACTCGTCTGGTGCCAGCTTGCGCATATACAAGCCATTCATCCAGTTCAGCTTGTCATTGTTAAATATGGCAGACGTTTGGCTGATGCGCTCAATGCTGAAATTTTGAATCAACTCATCACAACTGAACAGTTCGCTCTTGTCATCCAGCGACCAGCCGAGCAATGCAAGAAAATTCATCATTGCCTCAGGAAGATAACCCTGCTCTTCATACTCCAAAATGGAAACTGCGCCATGGCGCTTTGAAAGCTTGCTGCGGTCGTTGCCCAAAATTATGGGCAGATGAGCAAAAATGGGCGGCGTAAAGCCGAATGTGTTATACAGCATAAGATGCTTAGGCGTGCTGGAAAGCCACTCCTCAGCGCGTAAGACGTGGCTTATTTGCATCATATGATCGTCAATAATACTGGCTAAATGGTATGTGGGGTATCCGTCGCTTTTAAGCAGCACGAAATCGTCCAGCGTTGAGTTCTCAAATGTAACATCTCCGCGGATGGCGTCATGCAAGGAGGTGCTGCCCTCAAGCGGGGTCTTAAAACGAATGACGGCACCCGGCGCCGCACCCAAGCCAAGGTCGCGGCAGTGGCGATCATAGCCGGTAGGCTGCTTGTTGGCAGTTTGCATAGCGCGCATTTGTTCCAGGCGCTCGGAAGAGCAGTGGCAATAGTATGCCTGCCCGCGCTCGACCAGCTGCGCGGACATGCGCCAGTAAATCTCAAGGCGCTGGGATTGGAAATACGGACCAAAATCCCCACCCTTCTCAGGGCCCTCGTCCCAGTCTATACCCAACCATTTCAGCCCCTGCAGTATGCCTTCGGTGGCACCATGTACGGTGCGCGCAACATCGGTATCCTCAATTCGTACAATGAACTTGCCGCCGCTGTGGCGCGCAAAGAGCCAATTGAAAAAAGCCGTGCGGATATTACCTACATGCGGTAATCCTGTAGGACTGGGGGCATAACGCACGCGAACTGGTTTGAGCATAATTATCACTTCCTCGATTTTCGGCTATACCATGAGAAGCGCCACAATGAATATGATGATTATCGGAAGCAGCATGAGAGTATTGAATGTAAGCCCCAATATGGCAAAGAGCTTTTTACGCCCCGACTGAACCACGCCTATGATGCCTGTGCTGACACCAATAAGCAGCATGCCAATACTCAATAGGAAAAGTAAAAAAATTGCCTCAGGGATATCATCAAACTCCAAGTCTGCCGTCAGGCTTGCGGTACAGCTTATGGTGGTAGCCATCATGGTAATACAAGCCACACAGGCAATAATGAAAGAGGCGATGCCAGCACCTGATTGCTTGGGCGCGGCAGGGGCTGGAGCGGATGCAGAAGCAGGAGCGGAAAACGTCGCATAATTCGGCGCAGCGTATCCGGACATACCAACCGGCGTAGCAACCAATGGTTCGGCGGTCAGCTGGGCGTAGGTAGACGGGGCGGCAACATGCTCTGTGGCGTCCTGCGGCAGATGTGACGTAACAGTCTGCTCTTCTGCCTTGGGCACGGCGCATGAGACTACGACAGTGCCGCAACTTGTGCAAAAAGCATAGCTCCGGCTGATTCGCGCACCACAATTATGACAATATAACGTATCTGTTGACAAACCATCAGTTCCAGCCATGCGATGTCATCCTCCTGTTATATTATCCGGTGCTGTGTCCCAGATTAGCCAGTGCCGCATCTGATGCGGCAGCATCCGGTAACTTGACCACCACTGTCCCCGCTATTTTATCATGCAATCCCTGTTTGCGGCTATCAAAGGCAAGCCATAAAAACCCGCCGCCCAGTGTCAAAATGCAAACCACATATCCCAAATAGCGCAACATGGCATAACCAAAAGAAATGTCACTGCCGTCACCGCGCAAAAGCCGGATATTCAACAGCATCTTTCCCAGCGTCTGCCCGCGCCAACACCAAAAAATCACGCTATAAGCCAGAGTCGCCAAAACAGACAGCGCATTGCTGATTGTCACAAGCGGAATGAAATACCAGCGGTCATCCAGGTTCAGAGGAAACCTGCTACCAAGCGGAAATATCATGCTGATGACAATGCTGATAAGCATGGCATCCACCACAAAAGCGCCAAAACGGCGCCAAAAACCGGCATACTCCAGCGCATGTGCCCCTGTGTTTTGCTCCACGGCTTTTCTCCTTGAAACCCACGCTTATTATACAACAAAGGAAGCCTACTTACAGCCAAAAAGACCTATCGCCTTACCTACCGCGAACTCAACACAGGGCACCAGAACCAATTGCCACCAGTCAGATGCATCCAACCCATGCCATTTTATACATGCGTTAACTGCATTTAAAAAATAGTCAACTCATAAATATAGGCTTTACTTCTAAATTCGGCAGTGTAAGAGCCGAGATACCATTTGCTGTGCCAATTATAACACTCAATTATTTAAAATTCGTTTATATATACATTTTGCAAATAATTAATATATTTTGCTTTGCCTAAGGCTATTTTTTGATTATCACAATCAGTATTTTGTCAAGTATAAAACTGTTTCATTTATGGTAACAAAATATCGTTTCATTGCGCCATTTAGGCACGATATATCACCGGATTGGGTTAACGCTACTATTCACGCAGACAACTATTGACAAAGGTATAGATATAAGATAAATTTTTGCGGAATTACGATCTAATAGGTACGCAAATACTTAATCTGTGAAGGAGCAACAACATAAGAAAAGCAACTCAGTCAAATTCTTGAAAACCATTGCGGGTACTGCCCAAAACCTGATGAATTTCTCAAATTCACCAAGTTTTTGATGAGCTAACAACGCCAGCAACCAATACCATGTCAGTTAGTCAACGCTGTCATTCTCATACTTGGTTGTATTGGAGTCATTCTGGCGTTCAAAGGTGACGACAAGAATAGAAAGTGGCAAAGGTAAAAATATTACCGCGGCACCGATTTATCGCAATCCAATGAAAGCGTAACGCATTGAGAGCAAGGAATCGTACGCGCCTCGAGCTTCTTTTACACTTGCAAGGTTTTGGTGCCGGGGTAATAGTATAAGTTTGAGAGGAGCCACAAGACAGAATTGTCTTGCGACCCCTCTCAGACAACAACTCAACAAAACCGAAGCAGCCTCAACAAAGTTCAACTTGCGCCACGTTGAGAATGCTCTATGGGTATCCATGACACAACTTTACAATTTGAAAAACAGAAAGGGATTTTATCATCGTGTTGAAATGTAAAAACTGTAGCTCAACCCAACTTATCAAAAGCGGAAAAGTCAACAGCAAGCAGCGTTATAACTGCAAGGTATGCGGATATCACTTTACCGAAGGAGACGGCAGGACTAATGAGCGCGTTGCCATTAAGAAAGCCCTGTGCGTCATCCTCCATGCATCAGGTAAGGCTTCCTACCGCATGCTTGCCAAGATTTTCGATACCTCACCGTCTTTGAC
>Ga0082212_10004318_pt1 | contig 19743 bp, 11 predicted proteins | sample TergutNt197P3_FD_71548 | JGI IMG/M metagenome (GOLD analysis project Ga0082212, IMG submission 71548) | Neocapritermes taracua P3 segment gut microbial communities from Petit-Saut dam, French Guiana - Nt197 P3 | ecosystem: Host-associated > Arthropoda: Insects > Digestive system > Gut ... | reverse complement strand
GATTCATTACCGATGTAGTAATTGTACTGGCTCTGACAACCGATGCATTAACAAAACCGCTTTTTACTCCGGAAGAAAAAACATTATTATCCCAGCCAAATTGACCATTGTTATAGGTAATGGCGCTTAAAGCGCTGGTTGCTGTACTGGTACTGAGTATCTGGATGCTGGTCATGGCAGAATTAACTGCCACTTTGCCAACCTGGGAAGAAACACTATTAACTGCATTTGATGTAAGGCCGGAAAAGTTTATACCTCCTTCGACAGCTGAACTTAAGCCGTTAAATGCCATGCCTCCACCGGTAGAAACCGCCGAAATTAAAGTTTTTTGACCAATTGCAAAACCAAAGTCCCCCCAATTTTTATAGCCATAGGCAACGTCTAAAGCGTTAAAAAAAAGATCATCCGACATATTTATAGCAAAAGAAAGCCCAATGCTGGCTCCAAAGGAAACAGGTGCAAAAGCAATGCCTGCCGCGGTGGAAGCGATTGATGTTACTATGTCAACAGTAGTTCTGATACTTGGAGCATCAAACCATGAACCACGGGAATCCCAAAGAGGTTTATCCCATAGAGGGGCCCTCATTAATGCAATGCCTTTGGATTGTTTTTTTTCCCATTTATAGAACTCGCTTATCAAACGGCCCAGCTCACCGCTTCCCTTATCATTCTCGTTTATTGGCGCTTTACCTGCCCAATCACCGAAATATCCTTCGGAATTACCGTCTAAACCAAAAACATCCTGACTTTTTTCTTTAACTTCTTCCTGAGCCATAGCAATTATGGCTTGAAGTCCTAAATAATTCAGTCCTTCCAGATTAGCATCACTTAAATCGGTGGATAACTCCCAGTAATTCATAATATAATAACGATATGTTTCAAGGGTGGCTCTTTCGGTAATAGCACTGCGAAAGACTGTTGAATTAACAATTATATTTTTTAAATAAGAATTTCCGGACCGCGTCCACCCACCCTGAAAGTTGAACAGATCATTCATACTGTTATCAATGTTTTTATTACTATATACAACGTTTTCTTCTAAGGCTTTTTTTGCTTTTAAAACAGACTCTCTTGCCTGGAAAGCAAGAAGTTCCATTTTCCCATTTGCTAATTCAACAGTACTATTTTGTGCAAATTCCTTTGCCAATGCCCTTGCTTGCCCGGAATCCCATAACCCTAACCCTGAAACACCTGTTTCTACTACTGACACTACTGTTCCGGCATATCCATTTATAGATGTAAATGCCCTATTAAGGTTAGAAATACCTGCAGAAATAAGAATATCCTGCAGAATTTCAGATGCTTTTTCTGTCTCTCCCGAGCCTGGAAGAGAAGCAGGCAAAAAACAATCAAGCTTGCGGCTATAAGACTCTGCATCAGCTCCTACCAATACCAAAAGATTACTGTCTAATGCCTCAGCAGCAGCATTTACAGCCTGATTAACCCAGACTTCCTTATTATTCAGGCTTTCAAAATATGCAGCATTCCACGCAGCATCAATATTATTATATTGATCTATAAAGCTTTGTTCCCATCTGACAAGAGCCATTTTCATTAACTCAATTCCATCTTCCCAATCCTGTCTGCCTCTTTCGATGATAAGTCTCGAAGCCTCCAGCCATGAAGATAATTTGATATTCAAATCTTTATTCTGTTCATTCCAGACTGTTTCCCTGGCAGCCAGTTCAGCATTATACCTGACAAGATATGCTCGCTTAATTAATTCCATATACTGTTCTGCTAATTCAAGATACTGTTTCGTATATATTGCCCTGTCTGCATTAATTGATTTTAAATCAAAGATTAATGCTGTTCCCATATTATCAATATATTTTTTAAACGCCGGAGTTTCAGAACCATAAGCCAATTGAGCGGTTATATCTAATTCTTCAAGAGTTAATTCCCCGTTGATATAAGCATCAAGTGCGATTCTATATGCATTCTGATATTCCAAACGATTTTTTTCATCAGTATTATACATTTGTTCGAGTTTTTGTTCCAAAGTATCACGTATTCCCTTTCCCCATGCATAAAGTTCATCAAGAGCAGATGCCACAGAAGTAAAAACTATATTGTTCCCTAATCCCCGGCGATATTCAATCATATCATCCCAATATGATTTTAAAGAATCTATTTCAGAATTGTTAAATTTTTGTGATAGTGACAATGCAGATTCAATATCAGACCAGTATATTCCTTCTTCACGCTGTACAGACAGAAGCTCAAGTTTTGTGCCTGATTCATTGTAATCGGAAATTACTGAATCCAGTTTGTAAACACCGGATGAAAAAAGCATTCCATTGCTATACAAGGCATTATAATAACTATTTCTTCTGTTTTTTGTTGCACTTAAAACCTGATTTAATTCACTGTGATCAAATGTATATGGCCATTTGTATACGGTTATTTTAGCAAATAGTACTTTTTTCCTGTAAATATAACCATCTGCTTTGTTATACAACCAGGACATTCCCCTGTATTGTGATGCATAATCAAAACCGGCTACCCCTTCTCCCCCTCCTCCGGTTAAATACAAAATTGCAAGAAACTCTAAATCTTCCCGCTGTTGATCTGTCAGGCTTCTCCATGCATTTTCCTGAATACCAGGAAGTCGATTTTTCTGGTAACTGTATAACAAGTCACTAAGACGATCACCATCAAGTTTTATATTTCCATCGGATCCCATATCAGAAAGAATATAACCGGAAGAAACAACCGATATTTCCTGATTTTTTTCCGCCAAATTTCTGATTAAATATTCCAACGCCAGACCCCAGGTCTGGTAATTATCCATATTACCCAGATTATAAGAAACCATTCTTGACGACCACAATGCCAACGCTTCTTCAAACAATGATAAATTGCTTTTTCTTTCTTCCACAGCACTGTTGTTGCTAAAATATTGAGATAAATCATATGCCGTATCATCGGTTGTCTGATCTAAAACAAAAGTTTCTCTGTCATAAGAAATACCCAAAGATCCTGTTTCTGTAATTTTAATAAAATCAAGCCAAGAACAATCTTCCGGTACAGGAGAAATATACTCTTTATAATAAAAAATCATCTGCGAAGAATAAAACGAAGAAATTATATTCGTTGCCGAATCGTACAATTCCAGATTACGTATTTGTTCCTCATCCAGGCTGGAATAAAACTCTGTTTTTGCTTTTAAAGTAAGAAACATACGGGAAAAACTTTTTTGATAATCCTGGTATAAAGCATTATATTCGTTATTGTCATAAGGTCTGGAAGACTGATTGTCATCATACAAGTCTGCCAATGCGGCAAGGGCAATTTTTGAACGTTCATATCGTTCCCGGGCATAGGCAAGTTCTTCTTTTGGTTCACGGTAATACTGTAAATCATCCGGTAACATTGAACTGTTGTTCAAATATGAAGTGCTTGCCCAGCGCTGAATGGCATCTTGTTTTTCGTATTGTATTCGGGATTCTTCTACACGGTTATAGAATTGCTTTACTTCACCATAAATTATTTCATAATTATCCCCTGCAAAAGAAAAATCAACAGCTGTTTTACTATAATGATCCAGTGCATTCATATGGTTTATTCTGGCTTTCTCAAGTTCTCCGGAAATAATTTCTAATTCATCCAAAGTGGCTTGCCCTGACAGTGGAAGATTATTGTATTCATACCCGAGAACAGCTATCTGAACCCTGAGCATTTCCTCATAATCATTTTTATTTTGAAGTTTTTCAGCTTCTTCCCGGAAAAATTCTTCTGCAATGGCGAATTCATAATTTTCCACCGGGGCTTTCCAGGCCTTGTCAGGGTCGTCATAATAGGACCTGGCTACAGTAATAAACTCATTTTGACGGTTATAAAGACTGCTGTTTATTACTAATGTAAAAGTGTCTGTTAGTCTTCTATATGCTTCTATGGCCGACTCACAGGCATCGGCCAGAATTCCTTCCTCCCAGGAAAGAGCCCCGTTTATTAATCCAATTTTTTCAGGATTTCCGGCTTCAGCCGCATTCAAAATTTCTATATTCTTAATTAAGGCCGGATCAAAACGAGGACTACTAATATAGGTACGCCAGTGTTCTCTGTTCTCCTGGTAATCAGCAATTGATAAAAAGTCATTATAGATAATTAAAAAATTCAATAAATAATGGCAAAACAAACCTTCTTTAGCGATAATTTCCGTATTTTCGCCCCGATAATATAAATCCAGAGCACTGTTAAGATATTCTTCATACTTTATTATTGTTTCATCTATTTCTTCGGGTATAACTATTCCTCCAAATATGGTTTTTGATGCCATATATACAAGAAGTGTTTCTTTCCATGCTTCCAGTTCTGTTTCCAGTATTAAGGGGAGAATTCCTGCTTCCTCATCAATTCTCATTAAAAATGATGTTGTTACAATGGCCGGACTTAAGCCAGTTTCATTACTAAACTGGATCAGTCTATCTGTCAAAAAAACCATATTTGGCATAATTTCGGTGCTTTCTATACCATATTCAGCAAAAACCTTGTTAATTGAACGCAAGATGAATTGTGCTGCTTCCTGTTGAAGACCGGGAGCATAGGGAAAAAGTTCTTTGTAAACGGAAAAAAGCTTTAAAGCTTGTTCTGTTTCTGCAGATTCCCGTTTTAGACGCTGGAATAAGCCTTCTTCTTCCAGCGCTTTGACAGCTTCTTCAGTTTTCTCAAGTCCTGTAACAGAAAAATACCAATCTACACCGGATTCTGCACTCAACAGGGAAAGCTGTATTTGTTTTATTTCCGCATCACCATCGTCCTGAACTATGGATCGCAGTAATGCCCATCCATCCTGCAACAATAATTCTTCAAGATATTTTTGCTCTGCTTTAATATATGCAGTATAGAATGTTTTATCCTTTTGTCTGCTTTCTGCAATTGCCATTAAAGTCTCATAGTAGGATCCAAGTTCCTGAAGAATAAAGTCACCAGAATTAACCTTGTATGCAGCCATCTGCAAAGAATAACGGTTGTTGAGCTCTTCAAGCTTTTTCTCTTCTTCTATGAGCATAACTGCGGCTGCTTGCAGTTCCTGTTGAATTTGCGCCAAACCAACGCCTGCATTTTTAAGTTTTTCCTGAATTTCTGCATAGGCTGTTAATGCGATATCATAACTGCTTTTTGCATCCCGCCATAACTGCAGACTTTCAATTTCAGTCATTCGGCCCGCAGTCAGATCTTCCGCGTAAGCGGAAACCGCTTCGGCAATTACCAGCCTTTGTTCCCAATAATTCGCTATTGCCTTGGCCCGTAATAATTCTATTTGGTACTCATCAAGAAAAAATTCTTCGCTGGATATATCCAAAACAGTATTCAGAGCTTTCTCCTTCGTTCCCAAAGCCAGGCCGAATTCCCTTTCCAGTGCAGCCAGGGATTCCTTTGCTTTTTCCTGATATTGGGTGTACAGGTTAGCCCAACGGATCAATTCCGTGCCGGCGATTTTCTGATTTTCACTTAACGATTTCCGGTTCATTGTTTGTTGAACCCAGACCGCGAGGGTTCCGTTTTCAAGGCCCTTTTCCGGTTCTCCTGACACAAAACGGGAAAGCCAGAAGTTAACACTGCTTTTTGCCTCAGCCAAAACAGAACCACAGGTAATGTACATATCTAAAAGCGCATTTGCCCTATCGACCGCACTATAAACGCGAAGTGCAGCCTCTTTATGAAATTCTTCCTTTGCCAGAATGATAGCTTCGTTTAACAATTCCGATGCATTAATAAAGAGCTGTTCCCCTGCATAAAACAGTTCTCTGGCCTTGTCTTCCCAGGCAAGTCTTTCCTGTTCCAATTTCGCAAAAGCATTTCTCCAGGCTTCCTGTCCTTCAAGATAAAGTTCTCCGCTGTCCCGTTCCCACTCCATGCGGCGTATAATAAAGCGTTCTTCCGCTTCGGCCCATGCTTTTAATCCCCTTTCAAACTGTTCCTGAAAAGTGTTAAGCCAGTCTTCTCCCAAAATGGCAAGATCCCCGGTTCCGGCCATGGCCGCTTCAATCCTTTCTTCCAGAGCTTCAATTCCGGCGGCACAAGTATTTTCCGCATCCCTGATCAAGCGGGAACTAATGGCAGATGCACTTTCATTTTCACTATGTTTCCGCAGACTCCAAATATCGCCGGTGCGACGGGCAACAAAAAGCCGTTCTTCCCGTGCAAGAAGCGCTTCAAACTCAGCTTGTCTGTTTAAAAGCGATTGATTAATAACGTCTTTTAAATGAACTTCAAATTCGGCCCTGCCAGAATCCTCAATATAAAGAAGTAATTCGGGAAAAGCTGTTGCCAACGTAACACGATAGTTGTTCAGTTCCGATTCGCCGGTAAGGTTAATGAGCTGATTCCAAAGCGAACGGTCTTCTTCTACGCTGCGGCCTTCCCAGGGACGGATACTTTCCGGATCTCCGGTTTCGCCGTAAATGATATTACCTTCATCATTGGTATGATATGTATATAAACGATTGGCAAGAGCCACAGCTTCTTCCATTGTATTTATCGAACGACCTGAATCGTTTCCAAAAAACCGAAGAAAAAGCCATTGAGCGAAACGTCTTTCCAGTTCTTCTTCAGACCAGCGTACAAGGTTTCGGCTTAATTCTACTGATAACTCAGGGGCCTCATATAATTCCAGCGCCGTTCTTTCCCAAACAGCAATTGCAAACCCAATACCTCTTCTTGCTTCCCGTATCCATGACAGAGGATCCAGTTCACGGTCAGCTTTGTCAAAATGGTATTCAAAAACTTTTTTATCAAAACCCCGCAATTCATCGAAGTTTTGAGCAAAAACATTTGTACAAAGAATAATTCCAAGGAGGAATAACAAAATACATCTTGTTGACGGGAATGATTTGGCAGCCATGGGAGGCCTCTGAATATCTTGATGCTGCCCGTAAACACGGACTTCTTACCCACGCAGAAATTGCCTTCTGAAGAAATAATATATTGTTTAAAGAAAATTGCAAGAAAAAAACGACAAATTCGATAAAAATATGACAAATGTCATAGTGCTTTTTTAAAACTCTGTTAGTTGGGTGCTAAAACCATTTCGTAAACGCCGTAACAATTTTTTCTTCCAATTCGGGTATGCTTCCCTGTGCCTTGGCGCCTGCAGCGTTTTTATGGCCGCCGCCGCCGAATTGTCCGGCAATGGTGGCAACATCAATACGTCCGCGGGAACGGAAACCCATTGAACATTCTTTACTGTTTTCCTGCCGTATCAATACAATGGCCTCAACGCCTTCAACGGACAGAAGAAGCTGGTAGAGTATATCGGAATCCCTGCTTTCAAACTCATAACGCTTCGATTCTTCCGGAGTTTCAAAAGATACAAGGAGTTTCCCGTCAAAGTAAGATTTGGTTCTGTTCAGATAACTGCCCATAAGAAGCCGGGAATTAAGCGATTTTCCCCCATTAATAATGTTATAAATCTTTTTAGGACTGGCCCCGGCAGCGGCAAGCCGTGCTGCAGTCAGAAACGTTTCCGCGCATGGTTCATCAAGGTGGCGGAAAAAACCGGTGTCGGTACAAAGGCCAAACAGAAGAAGTTCGGCTTCGTTTGCATTTGGTTCAAATCCCAAAGCACGGAAGATTTTTTCCGTCATAAAAGTAACAGACGGCGCAAGCGGATCAAGGAATATCACCTCTCCGAGAGGATTGCCCGATGCATGCGTCTCTTCGGGCCGCGAGCGCAAGGAAAATGATTCCGCAAGGATGCTGCTGTCGCAGCAATTTTGAGAGCTAGACGCGGCGTGTGCATGATGATCCACTACGGCAGCGGGTAACCCATCTATGGGAAGATCACCAACCCTGTCACGAACAGAACAGTCCATAATCAAAACCTTTAGTCCTTCCCGGTTTGCAGGAAAAGGAAGAAAGTGTTTTTTAAATGATTGTAATTCCTTTCTTTTAAAAGGACCGGCCGAGCAGGGAACGGCTTTTTTCCCCATACGCTCCATCAGGGAACAAAGGGCCAATTGGCTCCCCACACAATCGCCATCGGGCTCTTCATGCCCTACAACAGCAAAACTTGTTCCGCTTTGAATAAAATCAACTAACGCTTTTGGCACATCAACCATATCATAGCCTAATACTAAAACAACTAAACTGTCAGCAGTTTAAATTGCCGTTCCTGTTTTTTTGCACCCTTACCGCTTACCCGGGGAAGGCCGTCCTGAATATATACATTTACTTCGGTTCTAAATCCATAACAGGCAAGGTAAATTCCCGGTTCCACAGAAAAGCAGGAACCTTCCATAATGCAACGGGCGTCGGGGAATTCAAAAGAATCGATATTAACACCCGACCCGTGAACTTCCGTATCAATACCGTGGCCGGTTCTGTGCTTTATTGCCTGTTCATAGCCTTTTTCGCAGAGCAGGGAACGGCAAAAGGCATCGAGTTTTGCACCGGTTAACGTTTCGCCGGGGTTTTTCCTCTCTGTAAAAGAAACATTAAGAAAATCAAGAACCGCTTCCCGTATTTCCACTAAATCTGCAAAAACCTTTTCGGCGCCGCTTTCCGCCTTTTTTCCATAAACCCCCGCCCAGGCAATGTCCGCATAAACCGAACCGGGCATCCGCTCTTTGGCCCAGAGGTCCAGTTGTATTATATCTCCTTCTCTTATTACCTGGCCTTTACCGGTAAAACCATAATGAGGATTTGTACTATTAATTCCGGAAGCTGCCTGCGGAGGATGATCCCGTTCAATATTCAGGCGGACAAATTCGGCTTCCATGAGATCGCGGAGATCCCCTTCGTAAAGGATCTTACCTGCACAGTAGGAAGAACGGACAAAATCCCAAACCTTTTCTACAATGCCGTAAAGGACCGCGGCTGAACGTTCATGGGAAGCGATTCCTTCCTTATCCAAAAGACCTTTAAAACGCTGAACCAGACAATCGGCAGAAACAAGCTTAATTCCAGCTTCAGAAAGAGCGCTATAGGTTCCTGCATCCAAAAAGGAAACTGCACTGATAGTTTCCGACATATGAACGGCCATGGTTTTTCCCTCAAGACTGCTTAAACATTTTCGCAGTTCTTCCCTGCCCGCATAACATTGTTTCTTTCCCGGAAGATCGTCCAGGTGATCCGCTTCTATGGCATGAACAACAGCCAAAGGCTCCCCTGATGCAGGGACTATATAAAACCAAAAACGGGAATTGGTAAGGGTTTGGGGACGGCGGAGGATTTCGTCAGACAGAGGGTCCCTGTGCCGGAAGTTACAAAAAAGCCATCCGTCAAGATCTTCTCCACGGATGGCTTTCTGGATTTTATCTAAAAAGCTATTATTGCTCTGCGCTGAAACCAAGGTCTATGCCTTCAACATTCTGAAAGCGATCGTCAATGTTTACGTTGGATTGAATAACTCCCCAGGTTATATGGCTTGCCCTTTTAGCCACATAGAGCCGCACCCCGTAAAAAGCCCCTTCCTTGTAAAAAACAGACATACAGGGCCAGGTAGGACCATCGCCAAGCTGGACCAAGTCAGCTTTCCTGACAGTAAACTTGAACCATTCGTAGGGGATATAAGCCCGGCCCAGTGTGTTGTTTCCCTTCCGGAACAATACTACATAACCCAAACGGTATGGGTATACTTTTTCTACTGGAACATTGATATAGTACAGATCGGACGTATTAGCCGGTCCCCAGCGATCTTCCATACTGTTGCCTTCAGCTTGTTGAGCAGCAACAGGCGGGGCACTGAGCACCATAAAGCAGGCAAAAATTAAAAGACCTGCAAAAATGCTTAAAAAAATCAGTTTTCCCTTCATAATTAGGCTCCTCCTTTTTTCTGGTTTTCCTTCCTCCTTGAAAGAAAACGGACACGTAAAATTATACTACAAACAGTCGAGACTTGCAAGCATAATTGCCTTTATTGTATGTTTACGGTTTTCAGCTTCGTCCCAGGCCCGGCTCATCGGGCCGTCAATAACATCCGCCGTTACTTCTTCCCCCTTAACCGCCGGCAGACAGTGAAGGAAGATCGTATCGGCCCTGCCCGTTTTTGCCATAAGCGTGGGATTTACCTGGTACGGGCTCAATAAAGCTATCCTTTCTGCCTTTTTATCTTCCTCTCCCATGGATGTCCAAACATCGGTATATATCGCATCAGAGCCGGTCACTTCGCCTAAATCATCTGTAATACGAATCTTCGCTCCGGATCCGGCGGAAACAGGAGCGCACAGTTCGATTAATTCCCAGTCCGGGTTTAAAGCCGGAGGGGTAATAACGGTAAAATGAACTCCCAGCTTTGAACAAATTACCATGAGTGACCGGGCTACATTATTGCGCCCGTCTCCCACGAAGCAAAGTTTTTTATCTTTACAATCACCGAAGTTTTCTTCCAGTGTCATAATGTCCGCCAAAACCTGAGTCGGATGAAAGCTGTCAGTAAGACCATTATAGACAGGCACGCCGGAACAGGAAGCCAGGGTTTCGACGGTAGATTGTTTAAACCCCCTGAACTGTATAGCGGAAAACATACGGCCCAGTACCCTTGCGGTATCCTCAACAGATTCCTTGGCGCCTAACTGAATATCGGCGGTGGAAAGGAATACCGGGTGGCCTCCCTCTTCCCCAAAGGCAGTTTCAAAAGCGCATCGTGTACGTGTAGAACGCTTTTCAAAGAGGAGTGCCAGGGTTTTTCCGGTAAAACGCTGCTTACACATTCCTTTTTCCGCCTTTACCTGCTTTGAAAGCTCAAGCAGGAAGCGGATTTCTTCGGCTTCATAATCGAGTAAGGTTAAAAGTGAACGACCCTTAAAGATGTTTTTATTTTCTTTTTTCATTTTGCCACCAGCTTAAGCAGAAGCCCCTCCATAATAGCCAAAACCGAGAAATCTTGTCCGCCCGAACCCATCATCCAAAGGGCGGCGGTACGATCCACAAAATACAGCGAAAAGCCCATCAGAAAGATCATAAGAATGCCGCATGCAGCCGAGGATATAATTGCGCCGCGCCGGCCGCCCAGAGCGTTTCCGACAACGGCGGCTGTACCACATTCAAAAAAACAGGTGATTACCACGGGTATCATCGTATAGCGGAAAATACCCAGCTGCGAGGTTACCAGAAGAGTCAGTATGGAAGCTGCCATTGATACAATAAATCCTATAACGACGGCGTTGGGAGCGTAAGGAAAGAGCATCGGACAATCGTATGCCGGAATAGCGTTTGGTATTAGCTTTTCCTGAATGCCGAAAAATGCCGGAACGATCTCTTTGATGATCATCCGTACGCCCAATAGCAGTACGGTGAGCCCTGCACCAAAGGACAGCCCGGATACGAAGATGAACTGGAATATACCCTTTGTCGCATCAAGACCATACAGCGAAGAATAGTCGTACCCGGACACGGCGAAGATAACGGTAAGCACAATGTAAGTTATCATCATAATCAGCGACCCTGTTATGGCGATCTCCTTAAAAAAATGCAGGTTTTTGGGAAATTGCACATCCTCGGTGGACTTTTCCCTGTTGCCGAATTTTTTTGCAAGAAAACCGCCAGTAATGATAAAGAAAACACTAGGGTGCCCCAGGGTAAAACTGTCGTCCCCTGTCACACACCTGACCCACGGACGCGCCAGATTGGGAGCGATTACGTAATAGCCCGCCGTAAACAAGGTGGCGACAAGGATCGTCCACAGCATGGGCAGTCCGGCGTTAATCGCGACGGCCACAGTAACAAAAGGGAACCAGAATAACATATGGCCGGTAAGGAACACCGCTTTCCATTTGGTAAACCGTGCGACAAGAAGATTCAGGATAAAACCAGCTATCATAACAATGCCGATTTCCATGGAGTAAGTTCCCATAAAATCCTCAGTCGCCATGCCCGGTGCTACTCTGCCCGAAGGCGACAGCACGGCGAACGCTTCGGCCAGCGGCGTAAAGCTGGTTATAAGGATTGCCACACCCTGCTGCAGTAAGACCACTCCCAGCGCCGTCTTGAAAGCGCCGGCGACAACATCATTAAATGGCTTCTTCTGCAACAAAAGCCCCAGCAGGGCAATTAAGGAAAGAAAGACAGAAGCCGCACTGAAAATATCCCTGATAATAAATTCTGCAATGGCCATATTACACCTCCGCTATTACTGCAGTTTTTACTGAAGATAATCGAAGTTAATCGAAGTCACTCAGTTAATCATAGAACAAAATTATCATTTTTTCAAGAAACACATATACCTTTAGATACCTAAGATTCCGTATTCCTTGAAAATTTAACAGAGACAATGTAAGATTAAAGCACTTGAATTTATCTTTCGGCACGGGGGTGAAAGGATAAAAATATGATTCAGTTAATCTTTTCCTTACGCTATCAGTCTCAGCTCCGCCGTACCAGGCCCAAATTGCTTGCAGAGATGGAAAAATCAATTGTTGAAGCAATAGGGAATTATGGCGGCAAAGTTAAAATAGAAAACAAACTTATCAACGCAACTTTTACCAGCGAGACTATTGGTTTTTGGCTTGACATACTGTGTCTTCTGGAATCTATAAAAGCTATTCTTGAAGAAGACTCAACGGAACTCTACGGACATGTCTGTATCATTGGAAAAGAAATAAGTGAATTGGATATTCCCCTTCTTGTCAGGGCTCTTCCTTCCAATCTTTGGGGAACAGGGATTTGGTGTGCTCCGGGTATAAACGAAGCCCTGCAATCATTTATCGACTTTGACGAAGCTCTTTCCGACAATGAACTTACTCAAGGGTATTCCCAGGTCCGTGCCATCAGGCAACTGAGAGACCCTTCCGAGATTCAAACAAGAGAAAAAAACAATTCCGAGAAAATCCGCTCATATCTTAAACAGGGAACCAGCCAAAACTCAATCATAGTAGGAGATGATCGGATTGGAAAATCGGAAGGATTGTACCGGTACTGTGAAGAACAGATGAAGGGTTTCCCTCCCCTCCTTGTCCGTTTTAAAACAGGGGTAAACCCCATAAACTGTTTTACCGATGCCTTCTCCCCGGAAATAAAAAAACTGATTCCGGAAGAAGAATGTAAGAACCTGGAACATATATATGATATTCTCTTTCAGGAACGCCTCCGCGAAGAACTTTCGGAATTCACAATAAAGCGCGGACAGTATTTCTTTTCCAAGCTGCTGGAAGCATATAAAACGGCGGTGGAAAAAAATTCTGTTAAACCCATGCTTATCCTGGAAAACATTCAGGATGCAGACACAACGGCAAGACTGATTATTACAGATATTCATTTCTCATATCCAGCCAGGGAACGTATAAAGCTTTACGGGACAGCGACCAAATTAAAAGCCCTGGAACTCTGGGAGGAACTCTTTCCCCGAATTGTTAAATTTACACCGGAAAAAACCAAACCTCACAGCAAGCCGGTTCTGCCGCGGGATCTGTGGGAAATGGGATACTGTTGTGAGCTTTTAAAGCGCTATTTTCCGTCTTTCCTCATTCCTCAATTGTTACAGGAAGAAGGCAAAAATTCCGTAATGATAGAAAAATCAATGTCATTATTGTCCTGCCTGCAGACGCTTGAACAGATAGAATTCGATGATAAAGCAGTAGAAATACCGGGAGGAGCAGAACAGGTACGCGCCCTGGTTCGCCGGCGGCTTTTAGCATGGGTTAAAGATTTCCGTTTAAAACCGTGCTTTCCCCTCCTTACTGCCCTGGCAATGCTTGGTTTTAAGGGAGACGATAATCTTGTTCTTGATTCAATCTGTGCAGATATAATAAACGGTACCTGCAAGAGTATAGAAAAAGCAATAGAAGAAGATACTATAAGCTCCATTACAGAAAAAGATAAAACACTTGTTTCAATCATCAAAACTCAAAAAGCTTTAAACTGCGGAACCCGTGAAGATATTATCGGGGCATTTAAAGATGCCTCTTCCACTGTATCCGGATCTCCCGTTATTCAGTCCAAAATGTTTGCAAATGCCGCTTCGTATTATCTGGGCATCGGTGATATTCATGCGGCAGCCGATTCGGTAAAAGAAGGCATGCTCCTTACCCAAAACGAAAACTCAGGCAGAGGACTTGCCGGAATATACCGTCTGTTTTCTTTGGTGGAATTTACCAATCAGCATCTTTCCGATGCCATTGATTATTTTTCCTTTGCTATTGAACATGCGGAAAAAGATCACGATCTGATCGAATTGGGGATTTCTTCATATTATGCCGCCGTAACCCATTTTATTTTCGGTAATATTTCAAAAGCCAAACTCCTTGTTGTAAACGCCCGGAAAGCGGCTCTGGATGCTGTGCTTCCGGACTGGGCAGACCGCAACCGTTTTCTGGAAGGCCGGTTATATTTTGAAACAGGACTTTATCAGGCATCCCTTGATATCTTCAGTGAATTACGATCAAATTACCTTGGAAAAGGTTCCGCAGACTTCATGCAAACAGTAGAAGCCTGGATATTCCGGTCAAATATATATCTTAATAACAAACCTAAAAGTCCGGGACTCAAAGGACCGGATGCACTGTTGTTTATTGCGGAAGCTGCATTGATTAATGGGGATTATCTGAAAACCCTGGAACTGGTAAAAAAAATGGAACAGACAGAACCGGAAGAACAGTTTAATTTTATTGAACAGCCTGATTGGCGCAGCGGTTTTTACCAATGTGAACTTCTGATCTTCCCTCACCGTGATCTTTGGAACAGGATGATTCATACCTTTAAGGCATTGGCGCTGTGCAATTTAGATGTACAGACAGAAAATTCTACCGGTAAAGAAAAGGCAATCCAGGAAATGCAGCATATTATCCGCAGCGATCTCCCGGAAACAGACCCGTATGATGCTTTTTATCTATATTCATATTACCGCATTCTTAAGCTTGCAGAAGCACCGGATGTGGATATGAATACGGCAATCAGTATTGCCTTTAAACGGCTTCAGAAACGGGCCAGCCGTATTGCCGACAATGAAACCAAACGGACATTTCTTTTTACCCATTACTGGAACAGTGCTCTGGCGGCAGCGGCAAAAGAACATAAATTAATTTAAGAAGAGTTCACACAAAGACACAGAGAAGAAAAGTGGAAACGCACCGTCTATAGCGATTTTTCATAATAAAATAATTCATGGCGTTTTGTACGCAGTACAAAACTCCTAAGCTAAAAAGCCGCAGGCTTTTTAGCACGTCTCCGCGTGAGAAATTTAAAAGTTAATGCCTGAACAGCAGCTTTGACGGGTCCAGGGCGGTGCCGTTCTTCCTTAATTCAAAGTGAAGATGCGGCCCTGTCGACTGGCCGGTTGATCCAACTCCGCCGATTTTGGTATTAGTCGTAACATAATTGTGCAATTTGGTTGAAAATGCACTTAAATGACCATAAAGACTTGCCCAATTATCATCATGTGCAATAACGATATAGTTGCCAAAAACCGGATCGTTTCCCATTTCCGTTACCCTTCCCTCCCTGGCGGGATATACTTCCGTCCCTGCAGGGGCTGCAAGATCCACTCCGCTGTGGTATTGAGGTTTACCGTTAAAGGGATTTGGCCGCATTCCAAAAGAGCTGGAAATTCTATATGTACGCAGAGGGAAACGAAACCCACTGTTTAAAAAGAAACTCCGTTCTGTCGGGTTAAAATCGGCGCCGGGGAAAAAAAGAAAGCGCTGTGAATTCCCGCCGATTTTGACTGTAATAATTGTCCCTTCATCCATTTCCCTGGATAAATAAAGAAGCCGTTCCAGGTCGTTTGTGGGACTCTCAGGTATATACAATCCGGGCACTGTTGGAAGCAGCACAGAACCGCTGAATGATTCAGGATGATTTATCCTGTTCAGTGTTGCAAGTGCGGAATATGGTATATTACACCTGGCAGAAAGCCGGAAAACATCATCATCGCCTTTTGGGGTATACGAATAAATCTGTAACAGCGAATAAACATCCGTGTTGTTTTTATTTTGTCCGAAAAGACGACGGCGGGCTGTTTCTACATCTGCCAGATACTGTTTAAAAACAGTATCACGGGTATTCAGATTCCCAATTACAGGTAATGTGTCCTGAGCAGAAATTGCCTCCTGTAAAAGAAGCGGATTCTGCGCTTCCGTATTTCCGCAGAGCAATAACATCTGTAAAAATACGAGAAACAGAAAGATGAAAAAAAAAGTTCTGCTAATCGCTTGCGTGACTTAGCCCTGGACTATGGCTTCTGTCGGACAAGTTGCCGCACAAGAGCCGCAATCCGTACATTTTGCCGGCTCTATCCAACGGGCATTGTCTTTTTCGGAAATAGCTTCCACCGGGCATTCGCTGTCACATGAACCGCAATTCACACAGGCGTCAGTGATTTTATAAGCCATTTTGCACCTCTTCTTTTAAAATTTAAGCTTGTTCCAAAACTTTGTTAGTTTTGGAACAGCCTCAGTTTCACTTCAGTTTACTATATTATCGGCATGATTTCAAGCAAGAATTTCTTTTAAAGCCTTTTCCTGTGCCGCAATAACTTTATCGCAAAAAACGTCAAATTCGGGATCCTCAAGCTGAAATTCCGGATGAGCCATAACATAATCTATTGTTTCGCGAACTCCCTGGTCAAAGCGTATTGTCGCACAAAAATCCGGCACCAGAGTCTTAAGTTTGGCGTTGTCAAAAACCACCGAAACGGCTTTATCCCCTGTCAATCCTCCCGTAAAATCATACATGGGCCCGGCCTTGGCAAGAAATTCGCTGGAAACATGAATCGATTTAAGAGGTTTCCCCAAAGCATCGGCAATAGCTTTGTATATCTGGTTCCAGCAGAGGGTTTCATCCGTAGTGATATGCACCGATTCTCCAATGGCATGGATATTTCCCACAAGTCCTGTAAACCCACAGGCAAAGTCGGCGGAATTTGTCATGGTCCACAGGCTGGTACCGTCTCCATGGATGATTACCGTTTTGCCGTCGATAATTCGTTTGATTACCTGCCAAAACCCCATTGCCCCATGAACACCCAGAGGGACCCTGCGTTCGTCGTAGGTATGACTTGGCCGTACAATGGTTACGGGGAAACCCTCTTCACGGTACATTTTAAGTAAAAATTCTTCGCAGGCGATTTTTTGCCGGGAATATTCCCAGTACGGATTTGAAAGAGGTGTACTTTCGGTAATTCTGTAGTGTGCCAATGGCTTTTGATAAGCGGACGCTGAGCTTATAAAGATATATTGCCGGGTTTTTTCCTTAAAAAGCCTGTAATCTCTCTGTACGTCTTCGGGCTTATAGGCAATAAAATCCGCAACCGCATCAAATTCCAATCCTGCTATTTTTGCCACTGCATCCGCTTCGTTGGAAACATCACAAATAATCCGGGTAAGTTTTCCGGGGCCTTTTGGCGCCCGCCATGATTCGGCGGGACGATTTCCCCTGTTAAGAAGTGTTAATTCCCAGCCCAGTTCCAAAGCCCGCCTGCTGACGGCGGCGCTGATTATACCTGTCCCGCCTATAATGAGCATCTTCATGCTTTTATTCTATCCGAGGCCGTTCTAAAATGTCAATTTTCGGAACAAGTTCATCTGAGTGTCAGGTAAAGCACCAGAGAGACAATCGCCAACCCCAGCAATGCTACAATGTATATCCAAAGCGGAAGTTTTCCCGCCGCAAACAAAGAAGGCTTCCGTGACTGAATTTGAGCTTTCTTCTGCTCCGGAGTACAATAGCCGCAGACCGGACAGCCTTTTACAAAGTTCGTTTCTTCTCCGGTATAGCCGCACTGGGGACAACGTATAAAGGCAAAAAAACGACCGCATTTCGGACAGCGGTCGGAATTGCGTTTTACCTCTGTTCCGCAGTTATCACAAAAAAAACGTGCGGGCATGGGTTCACTGGAAAAACAATATGGAACCGATGATTTGCGTCAAGTAAATCACATCGGTTCCCTAACCGGCAGCTTTTTCTGATGCCGGGCAAGAGCCGCCGGAAGCAGCAGAAGCGGGACATGCAGCGCAGGCAGATTTTGCCTCGCCGGATTCAGATTTTTCAGAGGGTTTTTCAGTTGTTTTAGACGAAGGCTTTTTTGAATTGTCAGCTTTTTTATCATTTACATAAAAGCCCGAGCCTTTAAAAATTACCCCGCTGCCGCCATTAATCAAACGGCGTATTTCTTTTCCGCATTGAGGGCAATCCGAAAGGGGCGCATCACTCATACTTTGAAATGCTTCAAAATTGTGTCCGCAGCTTTTACATTCATATTCGTAAGTTGGCATGCACACGCCGCCTCCTAGCAGCGAACTATTATAATTTCCTTGCGATCGAGGGCCGAAGGCCCTCATAATCTTAGTATACCGAGATGGTATTAAAAAGTAAAGCTATGTCCTTTCCGCTCATTTGACCGGTTTTTAGTATCAATGCATTACCTTCCTGGGTCGGAATTCCGGAAAAAAAGGCTTTTACAAGCGTTTCCATTTCTTTATGCTCACTGAAGTCCGCAGCAGCCATTCCCATTCTTGCCATGGAAAAGATCCCTACAAGTCCTGCAGCCTGGGCGCTTGTGGGCATTTCAAAACGCAGGATCGCCGTGTAAAGGTTATTTTCTTCTGCTGAATAGACAGCGAATAAAAAATGTTCTGCCGGAATTCCAACCGGAATTCCAAAAGCGGCAACAAGCTTATTTATTGCCTGGGAAGGATTGTTCATCCAGCCGGAAAGAACCGAACCTTTTTGCAGGGCAGAGAGAGCATCGGGACCTTTTGCTCCTGGGCCTTTAACAAAAGGATCAACATCCGAAAGGTAGGCTGCCCTGGCGCTTATGCTTACCGAAAGCATCGAACGTGCTGAATACCAGTAAGGCATACCTGATGCGGATGTCTTTTTTTCCCAGTCTTTGCTGGCGCTGAAAAAAAGTCCTCCACTTACACTGGGAAATTTCCCCGTAGCTGCGGCGTAGAAGTGCCGTTCTCCGGGATTCTGAAAAGCCGCCATGGTAAGCTCATCGCTCATATCAAGGAAATCTTTTATTTCTGCGCCGCTCATGCCGCCTAAAACAAGGGAGTCTAAAATAGGCCGCACAGACTGAACTTCGGCTGTTAGATACAGCTCGGCGCCTTCCGGCATTAAGCCAAAGCCGCTGCGTCCCTTATAAAAGGAATCCGTCTTGGGTGCAGTTGCGCAGGAAGCCAACAGGAAAAAAAGGCTCAAACAACAAAATACAATTCCTAATTCTTTACAATTTTTACCAGCCACTTTTTATCCCCCGTATCAAATTCGAGCATTCCATCCGTCTCGCCCCATTCAACGGCAACTGCCAGTGTTTCGGCGGCCATATAGTCGGAATAAGTTTCCCAGCACTGCCTTTGCCCCGGTGAACCGTAGATGCAGAGAACAATGCGGTCTGTTACTTCCAGACCTGCATCCTTCCGTGCATTCTGCACAATGCGTATCAGATCCCTCGCTTCACCTTCCATGGAAAGTTCGTCGGTTATTTCCGTATCCAGGGCTACAGTAAGCGTACCTTCATTAAGTACCCGGAGCTTTGCCTTTTCGATGCGGCGTATGTCGAGTTTTTCCGCATTAAGCTCCACATTTTGCCCGTTATCAAGCGTAATGGAATGTTTTTCCCCATCAAGAATTTTTTTGATTTCGTCCTTGCCTAAAGCCTCTATTTTTTGCGCTGCATTTTTCATTTCTTTTCCAAGTTCTTTTCCCAACACCCGGAAATTTGCCTTTGCTTCGTATGTTACAAGGTCTTCTTCGTTGTCACGAAAAAACACGTTCTTAACGTTGAGTTCATCCCGTATGCTGTCTTCCATTTCTTCCAGGGCTTTTCGTTCGTCATTGTTTCTGGTAACCAGTTCCACC
>Ga0082212_10004317_pt1 | contig 19744 bp, 14 predicted proteins | sample TergutNt197P3_FD_71548 | JGI IMG/M metagenome (GOLD analysis project Ga0082212, IMG submission 71548) | Neocapritermes taracua P3 segment gut microbial communities from Petit-Saut dam, French Guiana - Nt197 P3 | ecosystem: Host-associated > Arthropoda: Insects > Digestive system > Gut ... | reverse complement strand
AGGTAGGTTGCCGACCGCCGGGCGGCAACGTGCGGTACTCCGCACTCGAGTCCGACGTGTTTGCCTCCAGTCGGCTATCGCCGACGCAATCGCCCGGCGGTCGATTGCCTACCTTTGTCCTCCCCAAAGGAAACTTATTGATGAACTGGGGCGTTGCCCTGGGCTATTATACATCCGCCTTACTAGCAGACGATTCAAACAACGAACAACCAGCCCAACGCATAACGGAAAACAAAAAAGGCAAAGGTTTACGTCTCCTCTCATTGGTTGACAAAAAAACGAAGACGATTCTCTCCGCCAGGGAATCCGTACCGCTTTTCACGGCGGAAGTGCTCGATAAAAAAACCGGCAAAACGTTCACGATAACTTCCGACGACGGTTGGGAGAATGTGCAACGCAAAGGCAAAGAAATTTTTCTTTCCAATCCAGTCGGATTACCGGGAGCCGAAAAATTGGAAATCTTTTTTGAAATGCCGTTTTTAGAAGAAAACAATTTCATGTCGTGTTGGGGAGTCTATAAAATAGATCGCTACCAGTTGCGCAATGTCACATTGGCACAAATTGCATTACGGAATTTCGGTCAGAACATGAAAGCGTTTTATCCGCACGCCTCCGGTGTTGTAACGGAAAATCCCGTCGGCAATGAACTGCATTGGAAAGGCACCTATCCGAGCGGTTGGTGTTCGATGCAATATACGGCAGTCTATGATGAAACGAAAAATGTCGGTCTCTATATTGCCGCAGACAGCATCGGTTCTTATGTCCGAGATATTCGTCTCGATGCGGATTCGGCAGCCGATTCGTTGACCGTTCGATTTGAGCGTCCGTTGCCGCTTGACAATCTCAACAACCCGATGCGATTCTATGCCGAATGGCGAACATTCCAGGGCGATTGGTATGATGCCGCCGTCATGTACCGTGATGATGTCCGCTCACATGCCGACTGGTATCCTCGCAAAAATCTCGGTCCCGACGGTCGTACCGACACGCCGCAATGGATGAAAGAACTCAGCGTTTGGGCACTGTGCAGCGATCCGCCGGAAAAAATGCCGGAAACGATGCGAAAGTTCACCGATGCTCTCGGCATTCCCACCGCCGTGCATTGGTACAACTGGCACCAAATTCCGTTCGACAACGATTATCCGCACTTCTTTCCGGCAAAGGAGGGGTTCAAAGAAGCCGTTGCGGAAATCCAAAAGAACGGCGATTGCTACGTGATGCCGTACATCAACGGACACCTCTGGGACACGCGGGACAAGGTTTTGGACGATTTTCAATTCACCTCGGTGGCGTTACCGGCAACGGCAAAAAAGGAGGACGGCAAACCGTACATCGAAACCTACGGCAGCAAGGAGTCCGACGGTTCGCCGGTCGAACTTGCCGCAATGTGTCCGGCAACCGATGTTTGGAAGAACAAAGTGTCGGAAAATGTTTTGCGGTTGCTCAACGAGTGCGGCGTTGCCGGGGTGTATGTCGATCAAGTGGCGGCACAGCATCCGAATTTGTGTTTCGACCCAACGCACGGACATCCTTTGGCGGGCGGCGATTGGTGGAATAAGGCGTACTGGGAAATGTTTGAAAAAATCCGAAACGAAATGCCGAAGGACAGAATGCTCACGACGGAGTGCAATGCCGAACCGTTTGTGAACATTTTCGATGGTTATTTGACGTGGCATTTTCAATATCAGGATCAGGTGCCGGCATTTGCGGCGGTCTATGGCGGAGCGGTGCAGATGTTCGGCAGAGCATATCGCGGCGGTCCGAGTCAGGTGCTGGCGGATCGAATGAAGGCGGCACAGCAACTCGTGTACGGCGAACAAATCGGTTGGATTGACCCGCACATCGTGGACAATGCGGTGCTGTTTCCCTTTTTCAAGGAAATCGTGCTGATGCGGTACAAGTATCGAGACTATTTTTACAAAGGGGAGATGATTCGTCCGCCGAAATTTTCGGAGAAGATACCGACGGTAACTGCCGACTGGCAGTGGAGCGGCGAATGGATTATCACAACAGATGCCGTATTGACGGGAGCGTGGCGAAAGACAGACGAAGAGGGCAAAACAACTTCGGCGGTCTTCTTTTTCGTGAACGTTTCGGACAAACCGATTACGAGTCGTGTGAAGGTTCGGCTTGACGAAGTCGGTTTGGAATCGAAAGCATTTGACGAACCGCTGACGTTCGAGCCGGGCGTACCGCTGGCGATTGAGGTGGGAAAGTAAAAGGAGCGGCATACGCGAAACGCAAAAGCGGCACCCGCAAGGGTGCCGGTTACGTTCGCATTACGGTACTACAATCGGTCGGAAACCGACGTTCATTACCTTTTGCCACGGTTCGTAAATCACTCTGGAAGACGAACCCGCATACTTCGGTCTGTCTTTCCAACTTCCGCCGCGTGCAACCACTTTGCCGTTCACTGTCCAGTCCGCATCAGGATACGTCCATTCCCAAACGTTGCCGACCACATCGTACAATCCCCACGGATTCGGCTCGTATTGCCGGACATAATTGACGCTGAACCAATCATCCGTAAACCGCTTGTCCCGAAGGGGATACTGCGAATTGTCGCCGAACGAACGACGAATGTGAATCGTGCTACCACTTTCCCAAGTCGTGTAGGTATATTTCGTTTCATCTCCCGCCAAATTAGCGTACTTCGTGTAATCGGTGTCCCGATCACCATACCAGAACGGCGTTGCTGTTCCCGCTCTGGCTGCCCATTCCCATTCCGCTTCGCTCGGCAATTTCACGGTCTTGCCCGACTTTTCGGACAACCAACGGCAAAATGCTTCCGCTTCCTGGAAGGTAATTCGAGCGACCGGCTGGTCGGGATGGTTTGCAATGTATCCCGGCGTGATGTGATCCTTTCCCTCTTCCGGCAAATACCGGGTATCGTGTTCGGGATCGAAAATTCCGTACTGACCGTTGGTAATGACCGTTTCCGCCATCCAGAACGGCTTTTCGATTTTCACGATTTTCCGTTGCTGTTCATCCGGCAAACCATCGAGTTGTCCCATGATGTATTCGCCGGCGGGAATCATCACGAACGTGATTTGCCGATTGTTGCCGAGATCAATTTTCTCCGTCGTTGCCGGTGCGACCACACGCGGTTGTTGACCAACCATCGAATTTGTATTAGGCAACCAAGCGACCGACGTATCTGCCGGCAAGCCGGTCTTCGGCGAAGGTTCCGGTGCGTCGCCCAGTTCGATAACGAATTTCGTCTGCGCAGTTCCCGTGCGCCCCTGCATTCGTTTCGCCGTTGGGACATCGAAGGGGAAGTTCCGCACCGAAAGGTTGTCCCGCACGGCAAATTTCTTGACCGCTTCATCCAACTGTTCCGGTGTCAACTTGGTAATGTCTCCCGCTTTCCGTTCCGCCAGTGAGGTTCGGTATTCCGCTTCGGGATTCGTATCGAGATTGGCGTACAATTTCGATAATTCCAACCGGCGATCTTCGTACTGCGGATTCGTCCAAATTCCCCGATAGGGAGCGTTCAAGTCGATCCACGTATTGATGCGATCCCACTCTTCGTGTCCGAGTTCCACATCGTAATGCCCTTTTTGGAGCCGCTGCACGAGTTCGCTGACCGAGGCGTGAAAATCCATCGCTGGCAAAAAGGCGTGATCTGGCTCCGGTCCCGGCCGCCAAACATAAGGATTGAGCGCAGCATACGACGTGTCGGTGCGCCAATTTCCCGTGTTGTGCGCTTCAAACGACAACATATTTCGTGCCTGTTTCGTATCGTCATTATGACAAGAAATGCAATGTTTTTCGAGCATCGGTTGGATTTCCGCCTCGAAACCAAACGGTCGGGCAATGCCGTACCAGGGGGTAATTTCGCTCGGCGGTCGGTTCGCTGCCAATGCACGTTTTGCCGGGGTAACATCCAACGGTGACTCGTGGCAACCGATGCACGATTGCTGTTCTCCCGGCATGGAAACTGTCCATGACCGCATCAACTGCACCGCTCGCCCATCGGCATCGAGTGCTTGAATCGAGATCGGCGTGTTTGCCGGCACTTTGAAACTTGCGGAACCATCTTCTTCGACCGGCACCGTTCCGAGAATACGTTTGATGTCCCAACTGGTATTTTGTCCGACCGATTCGTGTCCGCCGCTTCCACGAAAACCAAAGTGATAGGCGAAAATCCGAAGCGATTTAATCGTTCCACGCGGCACTCCTTTGAGTCCCTGTCCAAGATACACGTCAGTTACGAACATCGTTCCTTCCATATTGTTGAGATCGACCATATCCGGTTTAACTGGCGGTCGATTTCGGGCAACCAGCGGAGTCGCAAAGAACAACGAATCCTCCGGCATTTCGAGAATTTGCGTCATGTTGTCGAATCGGTCAACGAGATACAGTCCGAAAGTCGGTCGGCTATTGTGCTTCATACTGACGAGGAAATAATTCTCATTCAGCGGATAAGGATAAGCGAATCGGTACGTTCCCATTCCCCCCTGGTTGTCATAGACGTTGCCGACGACATCCAAGCCGTAACCCGGAATTTCCTGATCGCAACCCGTGATTTCTTTGGGGAACACTCGCGGAAAAATGTTCAGGTGCGCTCCCTGCGGTCCCCATTCTTTGGAAGAGGGATCGTAGCGGAAAGGATACTGTGAACCGAACTGCGTGTCCAAAATCACCAGCCGTCCGGTTTCTCCCATTCCGCCGCCGGTCGTGTGGTGTCCGCTGACAACACCGATGGTCATGCTGGGACGACCGGGAATCTGCCGAGGACTCTTGTACGCCGTCGGAAAGATGGAACCGCTCCCCCAGATGGCACGTTGCTGCCTGCCGTCCGGCTGCATTGTGAAGAGCATCCGGCTGGTGTAGTGCGGAATGTCGGAATACTCCCAGCGGAGATACATGATTCTGCCGTCTTCCATGACGGTCGGAGTCCAATCGCTGTCCTGCTCGAAGGTCAACTGGCGGACTTTCGGTTCGCCGCTTTGCAAATCGATTCTGTATAGGTTCGCCATATTTTTGCTGCCGTCTTCGCAGGGCAATCCTTGCATTCCGGCGGTGGAAGCGGCGATGATGGAACCCTCTTCAGGAAGATAACAGGCATCGAACCAATCGACATCGTGGAGCGATGGAGTCAATTTTTTCAGGTTTTGTCCTTCGGTGTCAATTTCGTAAACAGCCCAGCGGAGTTCTTCTTTGCCGTCGTGAGGGATTTTTTCGATGGCGGAGAACGAGAGCCGTTTCCCGTCGAAATGGAGGTCGAGGTCTCGAATCGGCGAATCGCCGGGATGCCGATAGATCGGGGTCAACTTCGGCGTTGTCCGCAGATCACTCAAAATGGCAATTTCGTTGTTCATTCCGCCTTTGGGGGAGTCCACGGCGGTATAGGCGTTCAGATTGATGAAGCCGAAGCCGCGCCGTGTGTTACGGCGGACAAGCAAAACCTTGTCGAAGTCGAGGAGCGGGTTGGCAAGTGCCGCCTCACGGAGTAAGGCATCCAATTCTTGCCGGACGGCTCTTTGGGATTCAGCATTGCCTCTCCCGCCGAGTCGCCGGGAAATATCGTTGAGACGTTGGAGATATTCCGGTCCTTTGGGATATTGATCGCCGAAATTGGCGATGAGGTCCTCGATCATCCGCTTGGCGGACTCCGGCGTATTGACGGGAACACGTCCATTATCGTAGGCAAAAGCAACGACGGGACAAAGAAACAACAGAATCGGCAACAGAACACGCAACATCGTATTATCTCCGGGAGAACAAAATCTATGAGCCCATTGTATCAAAAACATTACCTTTTTCCAAGGCACACAAATTCTGGTACAATGCTCCCCATGAACATTGAAGGGGCAGAACAAAACTACACCGATCCGCCTTATCGGCAGTTGTCATTCGATGGTCTGACCATTGAAGGTTTTTCCCGCGCCGCGATGCAAACGTACTGGCGGATTCCCGAATTGAAACTCGGTTTCGACCTCGGCGGACAACCCTGGTCGTTCATGGGAACGCCCCAGTGGTTCATCTCGCACACCCACATGGATCATCTGCTGGCACTCCCCGCCTACGTTGCCCGGCGGAGAATGATGAAAATGGAGCCGCCGAAAATTTATCTGCCCGCTTATGCTGTCCACCGGGTTCGGCAACTGCTCGATGTGTACAAGTATTTGGATCACGGACGCTTGCCGTGCGAATTGATCGGCGTAAAACCGGGAGAGGAATACGAACTTTCCCGCGAACATGTTGTGAGCGTGGTGCGGACGGACCATTCGATCCCTTCGGTCGGCTACATCGTTTGGGAACGGCGAAAGCGGCTTAAACCGGAGTATCGGTCACTTACCGAATTGGAAATTCGCCAACTGGCAATCACGGGACATCAGGTTTCCGCCGAGTTCCGTTTTCCCCGTGTTGCTTATCTCGGCGACAGCACGCCGAAGGGTCTCGATGACAATCCAATTATGTACGAGGCGGATATTTTGATTTTGGAGTTATCCTTTGTGGCTCAGCGGCACCGGACGGAAAAGATTCACCGTCGCGGACACATCCACTTGGACGATATTGTCGAACGACGGGATTTATTCCGTAACGGGCTCGTCATTGGTTCGCATTTTAGTACCCGGTGTACGGATAGGGAGATCAACCGAATCGTCCGCCGCCGTCTTCCCGACATGCTGGATGATCGATTGGTTTTGTGGTTTTAATTCCTCACAGAGCCGGGAATGCCGGTATATGGACATTCGGCAGGCATCCCGCCCCTTCGGCACAACATTCCCGCCAATTTTTGATACGCTCAAAAACCGAAGGAATCGAGTAGAACTTCCTGCTGTTTTTCGTTCGGATCAAAGGCAGGTTTTGCCTCGCCATGTTTTTCCAAGCCGTCAACATAAATTGCCCGATAAGGCGATACAGGACAAATATTTTCACACGCTCCACAGCCGACACACAAGTCGGCATCAATTTCAGGCAACGTCAACGCCGAATCCGGCGGTCCGTAAGGACGCATCGTAACCGCACCCGTCGGACAATGTTCGGCACACGCTCCACAGTTCACGTCCTGCGTCAGTACCACACAGTTATCTTCAAGAAACACCACTCGTCCAATTTGTAATTTGTGTTTCTCGTCTTCCGACAACGTGATCAATGCCCTTGTCGGACACACCTGCGTACAAATCGTACAGTTGTACGCACAAAAACCGTGGTCAAACTTTGCAACAGGCATGAGAAAACCGCGAATTCCCAAGTCGGTAATGGACGGCTGCAATACATTCGAGGGACACTTTGCCACGCATAGTTGGCAAGCCGTACAGTGATGCGTTAGGTGTCTCTTGCTGTTTGCGCCCGGCGGCAAGACGGGGTGCGTCTTTTTGTACGGTATTCGGCTTTGTCCCGTCGGCAATCCGTCGGCATTGAGTTGCACGTCGGCTCTCGCTGTCGAACCTAACAAGAGCAAAGCGGTGATGCTCTGCAAAAAAGTACGGCGGGGAACGGTTGCAGTACTGTCGGTATGATTCAGCACAGGAACCGGTACATCATTTTGTTTGCCAAATGAGATTCCCTGTTTTCGGCAAACTGCGAGACAGTTGAAACAATCCACGCATCGGGACACGTCCACTGTTTTCGTTTTGCTGTCGAGGCATTCTCCTTTGCAGGTCCTCTCGCAAAGACCGCAGGAACCGCAGCGGGAATTAAAACGAACCCGATACGGCGATATTTTGGCAAAAAGACCGAGCAATGTCCCGACGGGACAAATCGTGTTGCAGTATCTTCTGCCGAAGAAAAACGCCAACACCGTGACAAGCAACGTCATGAAAAAGGCAATCGCCGCCGGAATCCAAAAGACGTGAACGGTCGTGTAGGAAAACCAATCGGAGTTGAAGCCTGCCAGGTTATTGTTGCACGTCCGATAAATCGGTCGAGCAACCAGTGCCATAAATCTTCCGTAAAGACTATACGGATCAAGGAGCGATACAATCACCGGCATAGCGACAAGTCCAACGATGAATAGCAGTAAAAATCCCCATCGGGTTTTGGACATTTCGGGTTGAAATTGGTATTTCGCCTTTTTTCGGCGGCAGATTTTGGCGATTCTCGCTACTATATCTTGCAGAATTCCGAAGGGGCAAAGCATGGAACAGTAGAAACGTCCGAAGAGTAACGTTAATACGATCAAAACGAGCAACGGCGGTATCATTTTTGCCTGAATGAGCGGCACGATTTGTACGTGAGCGAGCATGTGTGCAGACAGCGGAATCGTTTCGGTAAAATCGAGAAAGAAAACTGACAGATAGACAAAAATAAAAAGCGAAACGAATATGCGAAAAAATTTGAGCATTGATTGAAAAAACAAGTTACATATCGAGGGAAATTCTATATTATTCTCTCTTTCCACACAAGGGGCGTGAACTGCCGAAAACATTACTGAGGGTTGCTGATATGGGTTGCCTTTTTGTCGGAGTTGAGACCCTCCCTATTGCGGTCAACGAGCCGCAAGAAATTTTCTCACTTTCCCTCTTGACAGCACACGAAAAGTGACGATAATAGCACCATGCAGTATGGATCGGCATTCCATTTGGGTTGGCGGCGCAACTGGCAAAGCCAGTCGCGCTTGGTGTCCGCCCACTGAATGTTGCCGATCCAAAAGATCGAAATACAACTGTTCAAAAGCCGCAAGCGCAAAGTGAAGCGTTTGCGGTTTTTTTGTTAACCTAACCAATTTCAAGAAAGGAAAAATCATGGACTATCGAACCTATTTTCGTAACTATCCGAACCGTAACGGCGAATATGGAGAATACGGCGGTGCGTACCTGCCGCAGGAGTTGATCCCGGCGTTCCAAGAAATCACGCACGCCTATCAAACGATCTGCAATTCGGCGCAGTTTATCAACGAACTCCGCCGAATCCGCCGGGAATTTCAAGGTCGTCCCACGCCGGTCTATCACTGCGAGCGTCTCTCCCGAATGATCGGCGGAAGTCAAATTTACCTGAAACGGGAGGATCTGAACCACACCGGCGCACACAAGTTGAACCACTGCATGGGTGAAGGACTCTTGGCAAAATACATGGGCAAGAAACTACTCATCGCGGAAACGGGGGCGGGACAGCACGGCGTTGCCCTCGCCACGGCAGCCGCCCACTTCGGACTCGACTGCGAAGTCCACATGGGAGAAGTCGATATTGAAAAAGAAGCACCGAATGTTACTCGGATGAAAATTCTTGGTGCGAAAGTCGTGCCGGTCAGTTTCGGACAGCGAACGCTCAAAGAAGCAGTCGACTCGGCATTTGAGTCGTATCTCAACAACTACAAGGATGCGATTTACTGCATCGGTTCGGTCGTCGGTCCGCATCCGTTTCCAATGATGGTCCGGGATTTCCAAATGGTCGTCGGTATTGAATCGCGGGAACAGTTCATGGAGATGACGGGCAATCTTCCCGATGCGGTGTGTGCTTGCGTCGGCGGTGGAAGCAATGCGATGGGGATTTTCAGCGGATTCCTCAACGATCCGGTGCCGCTCTACGGTGTCGAACCGCTCGGCAATGGAACGAAACTCGGCGATCATGCTGCTACGATGACCTACGGCAAGCCAGGCGTGTTACACGGTTTCAAGAGTTACCTGCTGCAACAGGACGACGGTACACCGGCACCGGTTCATTCGATTGCTTCCGGCTTGGATTATCAGGGCGTAGGACCGGAACACGCTTTGCTCCGGGACGAAAAGCGGGTCGAATATGTCGGAGCAACCGATGCCGATACGATAGATGCGTTTTTCAAGTTGTCCCGGTATGAAGGAGTCATCCCGGCACTGGAAAGTGCGCATGCCGTTGCGTTCGGGATGAAACTTGCCAAGCAAATGAACACCGGTGCGATTCTCGTGAATTGTTCAGGGCGCGGCGATAAGGATATTGATTACGTTGTCAACAATTATGGTTCCCTGTATCATGCCGATACAGGAAACACAAAACCCTAACAAAGAGGAAACGGCATGAAAACATATATTGAACGAATTCGGAAAGTTTTTCGAAAGTTGCGGTCTCTGCGGATGCGTTTTCATGTTATAAGATACAACGGGAAAACGCTGATGACCGAGCGGTTTCTATCCGTCAATCATTGGGTATAATCTTATATCATGGAAGCGATTCTCAATGTCGAAAATGTTGGTGTCCGATTCGAGAACCAATGGATTCTTAAGGATATTTCGTTTTCGGTTCGGCAAGGAGAAATGCTCGCCGTTATCGGTGAAAGCGGTTGTGGAAAGACCGTCCTGCTCAAAACATTGATTGGACTCCATCATCAAACGACTGGAACAATCCTTTTTGACGGTATTGAACTCCACAAACTTTCGTACTTCGACTTGGCGAAAATCCGTACCCGATGGGGCTTTGTGTTTCAACAGGCGGCACTCTTCGATAGTCTGACGATTGGCGATAACATTGCCTTTCCGCTTGTACAGCATACGAAAAAACCGAGAAAAGCGGTCCAGCAAATCGTTGAAATATTGACCGAAGAGGTTGGATTAGACCGTTCGGTACTTGGCAAAAAACCGGCAGAATTATCCGGTGGAATGCGGAAACGTGTCGGAATCGCAAGAGCATTGGCTCTGGAACCGGAATTGATTTTATACGATGAGCCGACTACGGGACTCGATCCGGTTATGAGTAGTCTGATTAACGAATTGATGGTCAATGTCCGCCGTCAACACAACGTCGCAGGAATCATGGTAACGCATGACTTGCTTTCTGCCCGAACGGTTGCTGACCGGATTATTATGCTTACTCCGTTGGCAAAATTGGAAGACGGTGAACCGCAAATTGTGTTCGATGGCACACCGAGAGAACTTTACCAATCATCGGACCGCCGGGTTCGGTTATTTATCAAGTCCGCCGGATAGGGCACTCGATCTGCAAAGGGGAGCAATTTCATGCCATGTGTAAACCTAAAAAACGTGTCAATGTTAAATCATCACAAGGCGATAAATCAACAAATGAATTATCCGAGCTAACACCGCCGCACTCCGCCGACGAAGGCCGCCGAGGCTCTGCCAAAAAGTTCCCAACCGATGTACGGCGAATTCTTACTCTTGGAATGGAAATTATCCGCCGAAACCGTCCACTGCGCATCAGGATCGACGACCGTAATATCCGCATCGGCACCGATTTGCAGCGTTCCTTTCGGTATGCCTAAAATTTTTGCCGGATTGAGTGACATCTTTTGCACGACCGATTGCCAGTCCAAAATGCCGGGACGAATCAACTTCGTAATCACTACCGGCAACGATGTTTCCAAACCGATGATCCCGAACGGGGCTTGATCGAGTTCACGCATCTTCTTTTCGGCGGCATGAGGAGCATGATCCGAAGCAATCACGTCAATCGTTCCATCCCGGAGTCCTTCGATGCAGGCATCAACGTGCTCCTGACTGCGGAGCGGCGGATTCATTTTGAAATTGGAATCGAACGACCGCAGTGTTTCGTCGGTCAGCGTCAAATGATGCGGCGTAACTTCTGCCGTGACCCGAATTTTCCGCTGTTTTGCCCGGCGAATTGCCGAGACCGCCCCTTCGGATGAAACGTGCATGACATGCAATTTACCGCCGGTGATTTCCGCAAGCGTAATGTCTTGAGCGACGGCAACATCTTCGGCGGCGACGGGCATTCCCCGCAAACCGAGCAGGAGCGAGACCATCCCTTCGTGCATCACTCCGTTTTTGGTGAGCGACGTGATTTCAGGATGGCTCAACAGCGGCTTGTCGAACATCAGGCAGTATTCGAAGACACGCCGGGTCAGTTCGGCATCTTCGACGGGCGCACCATCATCGCTGCAAGCGATGGCACCGGCTTCAAAGAGTTGTCCGAGTTCGGCAAGTTCTTTGCCTTCCCGGTTCTTGCTGATGCAGCAGATCACATAGACGTTGCAATTTTTGCTCCGGGCGGCTTGTTGCTTGATGAATTCGACGGACGCTTGGGAATCAATCGGCGGCATCGTATTGGGACAGCAAGCGATGGACGTAAATCCGCCGTGAATGGCGGCTTTTGTGCCGGTTTCGATGGTTTCGTTCTCTTCTCCGCCCGGCTCGCGGAGATGGACGTGCATGTCGATGAGCCCCGGCAATACGATTTTACCGGTAGCGTCGAACACTTCGTCGTTGTCTTTTGGTGGGACATCGATTTCAGTAATTTTCCCGCCATGAATGCGTAGATTAACGATTCGGTCAATTTGTTGACTCGGATCAATGACATGACCGTTGATAATGGTAAGGGAGTTAATCATAAATGTTCCGTTATTGTTGTTCCGTTGGTCGCGAAAATCGTCCTCTTTCATTGTGTTGTTGCCGATCGTCTTCGGAAAAAATTCGGGCAAATTTGGCAAGAGGCTCATCGGTGAAGTGAATACTTTTTTGTATCTTGCAAAAAGCGGACAAGTTCATCCTTATTTTTTCAAACAACACACTTTATATTTCTTGCCGCTCCCGCAAGGACAAGGGTCATTACGACCGATTTTTTGACCGGTTTTCAATGGTGCCAAAACTTCGTCGTCATATTCGTCTTCCCCCCAATCGTCCATTGTCATGCCCCTCTCGTTACCAAACAATGCCCGTGCGATGTCGATACTTGGCAACGACAGATTCTTCGACAACACATGATAGTCAGAATCTTCATATTCATCTTCCTGAAACCAAGCCCAATCACTCAACTCTTCGACGGCATCCGAAAAATCACGGGTCGGGTCTGGAAATACACTCATGTCTATTGGAATTTGGGATTTGAGTTCATCTTCTGCGTACTCAAATTCCATAGGATCAACGAGGTTCTTTTCAAACGCACTGCGAATAATTGGAATATAGTCGGGATTTGCGGTGTCAACAATATCATTGACCAAACCGGGAACCAGTTCTTTTTTCTCTCCCTGAATTGCAATTTCCAGATAGTCCCGTAGCCAACTGCCGTATGTCTCCACAGAGATTACTTTTCTTGCTACAAGATAGCGTAACGACTCCGAAAGACAAATCTGTAACGTCTCAGGTGCTTGTGGATCACGGAGTTGTTGGTCATAAAACTCTGGGTCATCGCCTATCAAGCGGTTTAGGATACCCGGCATTGCTTCGTACAATCCTTCGCCGTACATGTGATCCCAGAGGTTGTCGCTGGGTAACGAAAGTGAATCCAAAACCGCTGGCAAAGCTTCCTTCGCTTGAAATTCCGCAAGTAAATGGACAGCAAACTGGGCAGTGCCATCATCGTTGGCAACTTTGAATCGGGCATACGCCGTTGCATCACGGACAACTTCGATCAGGTTGGGAATGATCCAATCCCGGAGTTCTCGTGCTTGTTTCACCGCTTGATGTGGAAATTTGTTTTTGCAATCTCGGAATGCCCTGATAACATCAGATGTAATGCGAGATTTCTCATGGAGAACAATCAATTCCGGGTCATTGTCAAAATCGAAGCCAAATGTTTCTTCCAAACCGCCATTTCCGTAATATCGTCCTGTTTCCGCATAACCCTCCCGACAAGCCTTATTGATCAATGTTGCCAATTCCGGCGTAGGGTTCTCAACAAAGGCAAGTTCGCATACAGCAGTTGCATACCAATCACGGTAGCCGATTTGTAATTCTTTGAGTTCATTCAGTAAAATCTGATGGTACTCCGCATTATACCCTGGAAATTTATGTACCATATTGCTCACTGCAAAGGACAAAATCATGCGGGTAGTCGAATGTCGTTGCTTTTCTTTCAGAGCCGACAGAAAAAGCGGTATTGTGTCCTGTGAAGCATTTCCGGTTTCCTGTGCTTCAATAGCAGAACGCACACCCAGAAAGGCAAGAATATCCCAAAGAAGGTCAAGGACATGGTCGGCTTCGTCCCAGTCAATGCGGTTCAGAATGTCCAACATTTGTGGAACAACCAGAATCGGGTCAAGTAACGAGAGTGCTTCCCAAGCATGGAGCGGAGCATCTTTGTAATCTGACATATTCTTATCCTGCCCAAGCCAACCGGCGATTTCCAACAAAGCAGGGATGTCGTCGTTTGTAAGCGAAAAACGTTCAATATAATCTATCGGTTCAGTCGGATCGCCACAAGAACGAAAATGGTACTCCAATCTGCACATTTCCTGAATGGCAGGAGAAAATCGAGAGAGTTGGAATGCTTTGTCAGACATGGTGGCTCATTGTACACCATCCATTATCGCCGTCAAGTAAACAAACAACCGGGTGCATAAAAATTTTGTGGGAATCGGCAAGAGTCCCTCGATTGACACGGGGGGTTGCTCTGCTGAAAGTCGATGAAATCAAGTCGCAAAATCCTATCGGCGTTGTGTTTTGTATAAAACTACCCAGTTTAACGTCAAAACTCCCACTAAAGTTTTATGCACCCCAAACAACCCGCAAGTTACGTGCCACTCTTGTCAAATATGACATTGCAGATAGAATTGCAGTTCGATTTGCCACTTGCACGTCCGAACCCCATGCATTTTGACATCAACAGTTGCCGGATTGAATTGATATGCGGCGATATTACTGACCAAGAAATTGATGCAATCGTTAATGCCGCTAATGCGTCGTTGGCTGGTGGCGGTGGTGTTGACGGAGCAATTCATCGGCGGGGCGGTGCGGCAATCATGCAGGAAACCAATGAAAAATATCCGTCGGGTTGTCCAACTGGCAGTGCCGTTGCCAGTGGTGCAGGGAACCTCAAAGCCCGATTTGTTTTCCACGCAGTTGGTCCTCGCTGGAAGGGTGGAACAGCAAACGAGCCGGTACTATTACGATCAGCATATCGGACGTGTCTTGAACTTGCTGTCAAACATGACTGCCAGTCGATTGCGTTTCCCTCAATCAGCACTGGAATCTATGGTTATCCCATCCAGCAAGCCGCTCCGTTGGCAATTCAAACGGTCATTGAATTTATCCGTGAAACATCGGGATCACTCCGGCTGGTACGTTTTTGTCTCTTTTCCGATACCGACTTGGAGGTCTATTCCAAAGCGTTGAAGGATGTCGATGTCCAAAACACACGGTCATCTTAATTGTAAATATAGTCCTTGCAGAAACTAGGTATTTGTAAAATCTGGTGAACCATTCGTTTGAATGACATATTCAAAAGTAACTTCATCGTTTGATGAACCTCTGGAATCGTCTTTTATCGCAAGTATTTTTACTGCGGCATAAAAACCATTTGTATTTTGAAGAATCACAATCTGATTTATAGCAGGTTTTCTATGACGAGATGATGTATCAAAATTTCTGGCATCAGTGATAGATTCAATGTTTGATATATCTTTTACAAGTGCAATAGATATAATACTTGGCGGGTCTTTGAGCAAATAAATTTTTGAGTCACTGGCTTTGGCAAAATCTAATTCAAACATCAGTTCACTTTGTCCAATGCAATAATGCCCATTATTGTTTGAGTAATCAAATGTAACAATTCCTTTAACAGAAGGCGAAATGTACTTTTCAGAGGTTGGAATAAATTTCTGTTGAGCAAATGCCTTTATTGTCTGAAAAGGGTTTGCCCCAATCGAAGGAACAGGCAATATAGGTTCATCATGCAAATCTCTTAAAAGTTCTTCATATTTAGATTCGTAAAAATTGTCATTTCTGAAATCAACATATTGTAAACCTGATAAACACGTAGGAAGAGTCCCACTGCCATTTCGCCTTAACAATGGTATAACATAATCGCTATTTTGACCAGATAGGAGTTCTGCGGCAATGATACGCTTTTCATACCCTACTCCCCCAATGCCATTATTTGCCTTTTCTACGTATTGATCTGTACAAACACAAACAACCCTGCCCGACTTTGACAATCCTTTTTCCATGAACAGAGCCATATCGCTTCCCAGTTTAAGATTCCAACGGTCAAGTATGGCATCCACTCCATTATGTCGCAACCTCGTAGATAATTGCAAGACCCAGTTTTTGTGTTCTTCATCGTCATACGAATATGAAATAAATGCAGTTGGAATGTTCTGATTTTTTTCCATTTGCGGTAAATGATGTTCAAAAATTGCACGTGGTCTTGGTAGTACCAAAATCCACGCAAATTATTTATGAGGTATCCTATCATACCTGACAGTCTTGTCAATACTTTTCAGTTCGGAAACTTAATACCGAAGGCTTCCAATCCCTTGCGAACTTGGGCATCGTTTTGTATCACTTGGGGAGTAGGCGGTGGGAATGACGGAATGAAGTTAACGGCCTCCGCCTCCTCGCCTTTCCATGATTCTACATCAGACCTCCTGAATAAAATCCGGCATTTACTTCCAAATAGCGGAATAATAAAATTCCCTCTGCCTTCTCTGGTCTCTCGTATTTTCCTTCGTACCGTACTTTCACTTAATCCAAAATAATCACAAACACCTTTCAAGTCAATTAAATCTTCACTAATTTTTTTCGCTTTCATATTTTTTTCCTCATATAAAAATGTAAATTTTCTTTCTGCGTCTCAATAATAATAGTCCAGATAGTCAAATCCGGGTATCTTCTAAAATCGGAATGGTCATCAATAAAAATGACATCAATGAGCGACACCAGCATTTGATAACACTTCTTTCGCCAATTCTCAACCGTAATAGACTTTGCCTTGCCATGCGGAGATAACCCACTGATACTCGGTGCGTCTTCCATTGACGAGAATGAAAAACTGAAATACACCTGAACCGACATCAATCAAGTCAGTGATGTTTGGAATTTCAATGAAGTTTGGCATATCGACAAGGTGGTCTTGATCGATTTCGATACGGAACGTTTCGTCTTCATCGGTGTCTCCATAATCCGCAACTAAAAACCAGCGACACCCGTCCTCATGACCGTAAAGGTCATTTAATAAGTTTGTGAGGATGTCCTCGATTTCGGCTTCGTCAAAGACACTATTGAAGGCATCGTTGTCGAACGGCATCGGCTTGTATTCTTCTCTCTTACCCGGTTTCTTGGACACACCATACAGTCTGACCATTCTACTTGCCACTAATTTCGGCATATTTAATCCTCCAATAAAATGTAAATTTGTGCAGGTCGGACAATCCTCACTGCTCTCTAATTGTTAATACCCTTTGCGTTTAACTCCGAGCATATCGTTCTTCTAACTTTCGCTCATCGAGTTTCGTTACTGACGTTTGGTTATTGCAACTCGGACTAGATGTACGATCACTCGCAACATTTAATTCATTTTTAAGTCGCTCAACCTCCGCTTCAAGCTCATTGATACGTTGCTTCGTGTACGCTCTCTGGATTGCACCAGAGGGAACATTCTCTTTTTCGATACCAGCATGAATTTTGGCATACTTCAAAACATCAGACCAAAGATACTCTTTCGTTTTGCCTCGTCTCCGCCAGTGTTTCAATTTCTTTCTGAACTTCTCAATCACTCGTTCAACAGTCCGCTTATGTACTTCGCATCGTTCCGCAATTTCGTCCAAACAAAGATACTCTTCATCTGTTGTCGTCATTGCTACTAATTTCAATTTGTTAAATGGCATAAAATTCTCCTCTTGTAAAATGTTTGCGACCTCAACTATTGACATCGCTTGGTCTCTTATATTCCTTCACATCGAAGGTTGGTGAAACATGATATTTCCCAAATGTTAGCATCAATTCCTCCTGAACCTTCTTGGCATCCTTCGTGTGGCATTTAATTGCGTCGTGCAGGGTTATCAAAAACATGTTCGGATATTTCTTCCAAAGGTTAGCACAGACTTCCAGCATGATCTTGCTCTCAATGCTCTGTATCGCCCGTGAAATCCATTTGTGATAATTCCATCTAGGATCAAGTGTACCGGGTCGGCATTTACAAATGTCAAGAAAATGTGTAATTGCGGGCAGGAGTGTCTCCATTGCCAAACGTACTGGCTCTCGGATTTTTTCTTCATAGCGTGTCCCATCTTCTCGGAATACAGGATGTGTTCCTTTGTAACGAGTACATGCACGCCGATAGAAAAAAGTTAAAAAATCCACCTTGAACTTATCACGATTCACTTTGGTTATCTCCATGCCGATTGCCTTCATCAGCAACTCGTAAAAACCGTCTTGGAGCATCAGTTCAAACTCTTCGATTTCCTCTCTGGAAGGAAAAAATAGACTTCGGAATAGGGCAATGTCACCAGGAGGCTGTTTCACTTTGTCCCACACTCTTGGCGTAAAGTGACACGAAAGCAAATTGTCTGCAACTTGCTGATACCATTCGACTTGTGCTTCAACTCCGACAGACTCGCCTGCGGAATATACAGAACAACATAGAGGTTCTAAAAATGTATTAAAAACTGATAATTCTGAAAATTTTTGAATTTTTAAAAATGATTCTTGTACATGAACTGGTAATGTATAGGAGTTTATATTACTTCGTATCTTACCTAAATTAACATGTAAAAATGTAGGATTGACTGAACTTTTGTAATCATAACATATTAAAGAATTTGTACAATTTCTAAAATTTTCTAGGCGATTGCTAGAGTTTGTATAAAATTTGTTAGCATGCTCAGAAGATTTAGAAGTATAAATAACTTGTGAAGCGTGTCTTGATAGATAGAATTTGTTAGAACTGCTTTTAGAATTTTTTTTGGTACTTAAACAGTTATTCTTAAATCTCATGTAGGAGTTAAAATGTAATCTAGTAAATTTCTTGAACAGGTTGAACATCATTTTTTTTCGTTCAATAGGATCATCTGGAATATGTTCTGTAAATTCAAAATATTCGCTGGCTTGATAAATTTCAACAGTTCCACGTAGATGCTGTAACAGTCCCGGTATCATTCCAATCTGACGGGAGAATTGGCATTGTGATAGGCGTTCCTCGTGAGTGCCGCTACCATTGAAATAGTTTAGCTGCAAATCTTTTAGAAGTGCTAATAGGCAGTGAGGGTGTGAGGATTTAATATCGACAGCAGATAATTGCTTCGATTTTATGAATGTATAATTCCAGAGTACCCTTGGCATGTGGCTTACGGGCACATAAAACCGTCCATTAGGTCTGACACTGACTCTTGGCTCTGGTAATAGATTGTACATATTTCTCCACCATTGTTCATAAGCATTAAAATCAAAATCGTTGTCATTTTTACTTCTGTTCTTAGTGTATCCCTGCTGTATCAATTCAGAGAGCTCTGCATTTTTAACTTTTACTTCCAAAGACCATGCATTCCAAACTAACCTCTTAATCGTTGCAAATTGTTCTTCCGTGAGGTATCCTTTTTCGACGAGATTGTAGAAGGATTTAATCTTGGCATTGGTAGCAGTCCGTACTGAAAATCTTCCTTCGAGCATAGCCGTGGCATGCTCCCGACGCTGTGCCTTTGGCATTCCTTTCCTGTATTCTTTGGCTTTAATGTAGCGTTCCTGTAATACCTTCGTTTGGAGGTGATACGAAGCGGAGATAAAGTCATTACGAAGTTCCTTGCAAATCCCATAACATGAACAACGCCCTAGATAATAACCTCGCCAAACATTGTATTCAAGGAAACCAACTTCGATCAGTTTATCCTTGATCCTTTTATAATCATTTCCAAACAACCTTTTGAAGACTTGGTAAGGAATTGGAATCCATCTACGCCAGTTAATCTTTCTACGCTTCATGAACATGCGGTGCATTATCAAAGCGGCAGCATCGGCAATCTCATCATCCCACTGTTTACGATGGGCGTACTCAATGAATTTTTTTGTTATGCAGAGAGGATACTTTTTGAGTTTGCGTAGGATTGCGTCTCGTCGGCTTTGCTCAAGCCGTTTGCGTTTCTGTAAATTTGTTAATCGTTTTTTCGGCATATTATTCCATGTCCATTTTTAGG
>Ga0082212_10004316_pt1 | contig 19744 bp, 20 predicted proteins | sample TergutNt197P3_FD_71548 | JGI IMG/M metagenome (GOLD analysis project Ga0082212, IMG submission 71548) | Neocapritermes taracua P3 segment gut microbial communities from Petit-Saut dam, French Guiana - Nt197 P3 | ecosystem: Host-associated > Arthropoda: Insects > Digestive system > Gut ... | reverse complement strand
GAAGAATATCCCTTCCGATCAACCGTCTTTGATTTTGGAGCGCTGGCCAGATCGTGACACGGAGATCCTGGTTTATTGCCGCACCCAGCGACGCGCGACGGAAGTTGCCTCTTTCCTCTACCGCCACGGCTACCGGAATGTTTATGTTTTAGAGGGCGGAATCCTTGGCTGGATGAAGAAAGGGTATCCTTCCGAGTAAGTTTTTATGCGGATTTAGGGCGGCATTACATGACTACAAGCTGTCTTGGGTGTTTTGCCACTTTTCTTGATAAATCTTACGTTCGCGTTCCCAATCGTCCGAACCGAACGCGCCACCGCTGACGTGCGTAACTGAAATGGGCCAGGTTCCAACTTTGAGCCCTGCGTTATTGGCCTGGCGAGAAAAATCCAGGTCGTAGAAGTGGAAATCGAAATGCTCATCGAATCGGACCCCGGAGTCCAGCAATGAAGAAATGCGAGCGGCAATCAGAGCGCCGTCCAATAGCTGTACACGAGCAGGAAACGGCCCAAAGACAGCAGGCTGCCCGAACGGCGCGTCCCCATGACAGACAATTCCAGATAAGTTTTCAGCGTCCCACCGCATCGTATCGTCTTTGACATGCCATGCGGGCGAATCTGGGCGAAGGATACGATTCCCGGCCAGTCCGATAACATCGAAACTATTAAGTCCGGCCTGAATACGTGGGGCAAAAAAGATATCGTCAAGCCAAATATCATCGTGCATAAACACGACTTCGTGTTCGCGATACTGCTCTGCGATGACCTTGTTGTAAATCACAGGTAAGCCGAGCTTGTTCTCCGCGCTAACTGACAAATACAACGACTTGTCAAACGCTATTCGCTGTAGTGAACGGCCTAGCGGACTTTGATCAAAATCAGACTGTGAATAGCGTGTTGCCGTAACTATTATGAGCATAACTCTCTCTCGCGGTTTGATATTCCTGCCTCGAAACACCTTTTTTCAAGTGTACGGCTGTGTTTGTCTGGATAAAAAATGCTTGTAAATCATTAAAATAATTTTATGCGTTTTGCCGAATTGATCATTGTTTCATGCCTGCTAAAAAACTACAGCCGGTGGCGCGAATTCAGGGGGGTACTACACTTTGGTTTTGAGTTTTGAAACGGCAATAGCGGATTACTCTTTTGTTTTTTTCGACATGTTACAGTGTCAGTTAAAGGATGCGTGGCTGGCGGTCTGATTTTTTACGAGCTGCACGATTTCAGGAAGAACGGCTTGTATTTCCGGTGAAAGATCTGTTCCTACTTCGCTGATGTTTGCCACGGAAATTACAATCAACAGTATTTCGGGTAGATCACCCATAAGGCTCATTGCTTCGATTATATCGCGCAATCCGATTTCGTGAGCGCTCATCAAAGGCGGAAAGTCGGAAGCATAGCGAGGATGAATCAAGCGTATGGTTCCCGGAGGGTTATCATCAAGAGTGGCGTCGATCATAATAATGCGATCATAGTCCTGCAACCAGCCAAGTAAGTGAAGCCCGCCGGTTCCTCCGTCAATGAGGCTGACATCGGGCGGCATGATTTCTTTTTCCAATTCATTTATAGCATGTATGCCGACGCCTTCGTCTTTTAATAGAAAATTGCCTACACCAAGAACTAAGGTTTTCATGGAATTATATTTTGTTTGAAGGAGGTCTGAGAAACTGTTGATTGGCGCTTGATACGGGTTTTTCTGAAAAAATATTATAAGATTGTGTGGCGGCGAGCCTGCAATACGAATATAGTCTTTGTGTTAACTCAATTTTAAGGCTGGTTTGCGGCAATTTATTTGTTTTTGTCAATCTGGCATTCTTTGGCGGCTACTTCTTCTTCAATAAATTTCCATCCGCCGATAATAGAAGAGGTAACGCCTCTGCGTTCAACGTAATCATGATAAAACACCAAATACACATGAATAATGGCGAAGATAATAAAGAACCACATCAATATATGATGAATGAAGCGAACCTGCCAGTCGCCTCCCAGCAAAGGGATTATCCAGGTAAATAGTTTGGGTAAAAGCGCTGTGCTCATTTTGGCATACAAACAGAAACCAGTAATGCACTGTAACAAAAACGCTAAAAATGAACCGAAATAAATAATAGAGGCTAAAGCGTTGTGGCCAATACTTTCTATCGGTTCTATCTTCAACTGTAAAATATCAACTTTGATTACTTCAAAAATTTCTATCCACTGCGATTTGCGATAAGGAATAAAATTTTTCCAGCTGGCAAATTGATTTCCTGTAAATCCCCAATAAATCCTGAACATGAAATTGAACAAAAATACAAAAGCCGCGATGAAATGTATAAAACGCACGTTACCGAACCAAAACTTGAATGTGGCTTCAGTTTCACTCATCATCGCGGGAGGATTTGATATGATAAAGCCGGTAACGCAAAGGATAACGATACATAAAGCGTTTATCCAGTGATAGAAACGCACAGGTAATTCCCATACATAAATTGCGACTAATTTTTCGGTATGATTTTTCATTTTTTTAGTCGTCTCAAAAGTTAAAAAGTATCCATTCGATGAACATAGCTTCCTTTTTCATCGTAAAGATGAACGGCGCAAGCCAAGCAGGGGTCGAACGAGTGGATGGTGCGTAAAATTTCAAGCGGAATTTTTGGATCATGTACTGGTGTTCCTATCAGAGCTGATTCAAAAGCGGAAAGATTTCCTTTTTCGTCGCGCGGAGAAGCATTCCAGGTTGTTGGAACAACCATTTGATAATTTTTCACTCTTCTGTTTTCGATTTTAACAAAATGAGCCAAAGCGCCACGGGGAGCTTCAGATAATCCGACTCCCTGTGCCTGTTTTGGCCATTTTTCGCCCGACCACAATTTGTGATCGACCATGCGCGAATCGCTTTCAATATTTTTTATTAAGTCGTCGTAAAATTCCAATGCCCAATCGGCAACTAATTTCGTTTCCAAACCACGGGCCGCGGTTCGGCCAATGGTAGAGAACAATGCTTCAGCCGGCAAATCTAACGCTTTCAACGTATTGTTTATCAATGTTTTTTGTGGTTCCGCCCCGGCAGCGTAAGCGACGAGCATTCGAGACAGGGGACCTACTTCCATCGGAAGATCTTTCCAGCGAGGAGTTTTTACCCAACTATACTTGTCATTGAAATCCAGATTTTTATAAGGAGGTTTTGGACCTGTATAGTTTAATTCGGTTTCCCCGTTATACGGATGCAATCCTGCTTTATCTCCAGCACTGTATTTATACCAGGAACGATAAATGTACTCTTTAATTTCTTCAGGAGAATTGGCGTCTACCGGATGTACTTTACTTAAATCTCTGTCAAGAATAATGCCGCGAGGCATTTTATAGCTATCGACATCATTGTACCCTTCGGTAGGGAAGTCGCCATATGAAAGGTAATTGCTGACTCCGCCGCCAATTTTACCCCAATCGTTTTTATATACGCCGCCGATCATTAGTAAATCGGGAATATATACTTGATCAACGAATGTTTTTGCTTCGTCCAGCAGTTTTTTCACAAATGCCAGTCGTTCAGAATTTATAGCGTTTGCTTCATCCAGATTAATGCTCGCGGGCATTCCTCCGACAATGTAGTTAGGATGCGGATTTTTTCCTCCGAAAATCGTGTGAATCTTTACAACATTCCGCTGCCATTCCAAAGCTTCAAGATAATGCGCAACGGCAATCAGATTCTGTTCGGGAGTCAGTTTGTAAGCGGGATGCCCCCAGTAGCCGTTAGCGAAAATGCCCAGCTGGCCGCTTTCCACAACCTTTTTTATACGGGTTTGAATATCGCTGAAATACCCTTTCGAACTGTTTGGCCAATTTGAAAGTTTTTGCGCGGCGGCGGAAGCAGCGGCCGGATCGGCTTTCAGCGAAGAAAGCACATCAACCCAATCCAAAGCGTGCAGGTGGTAAAAATGAACGACATGGTCGTGTAGATATACCGTGCATTCCATCAGGTTGCGTACTAATTCCGCATTTTTAGGAATAGTGATATTAAAGGCATTTTCAACTGCGCGCACTGAAGTGAGCGAATGCATTGAAGTGCAAACGCCGCATATACGTCCGACAAAAGCCCAAACGTCGCGAGGGTCGCGATCGCGAACAATGGTTTCTATTCCCCTAACCATAGTTCCGGAGCTAAAAGCCTCTTTAATTTTTCCGTTTTCAATCTCGGCTTCTATTCTTAAATGACCCTCAATGCGAGTAATGGGGTCAACGACTATTTTTTCCGCCATATTGTTCCTCTTTTAATGCTTATTCTTCATTTTTAATTAACTTCTTTTTACGGATATTCGTAGTAACTGCATGAGCCGCGATACCGGCTGCTGTTGCGGCTCCGATAGCCAATCCGATTTGGTCGGCTGTCGCTTCAATTCCGTAGGCATTAAGTGTTGGGTTACGTTCGTAGAAAGGACTGTTATCCCAGAATCCGTCTTCGCTACATCCTAAACAGGGATGCCCGCTTTGAATCGGATAGCTTACGCCTTCGTTCCATTTGATAATTCCACAGGAATTGTAGGTACTGGGGCCTCGGCATCCCATTTCATAGAGGCAGTATCCGCGCTTGGCATTTTCATCATCAAAGCTTTTGACAAATAAACCCGCGTCAAAATTCGCCCTGCGATAACAAGTATCGTGTACGCGGCGAGAATAGAATGCTTTAGGACGTCTGAGGCTATCCAATTGCGGAATTCTGCCGAAAGTGAGCAAATGAACGCAAACTCCCGCCATTACTTCTGCAATGGGAGGACACCCCGGAACATTGATTACCGGTTTTCTTTTAATAATTTTGTGAACAGGTTTAGCTCCGGTTGGATTTGGATTGGCTGCTTGCACACAACCGGATGACGCGCAATTACCCCACGCAATAACCGCTTTGGCGTTTTCAGCCGCTTCTTCTATGATTTGCTTGGCGCTTTTCCCGTTGATGCAGCAATAGGCTTCGTTTTTGACAGGGATAGAACCTTCTACCATCAGAAGGTACTCTCCTTTGTATTTTTCCATTGTGTCGTGCTTGCTTTTTTCCGCTTGCTCGCCGGCGGGAGCCATCAAAGTCTCGGTATAGTCCAATGAAACCTGGTCAAAAAGCAGAGTGGACAATATAGGATGCGAGGTACGGATAAATGATTCGCTGCAACATGTACATTCCTGTAAATGCAGCCAGATAATTGGAATGCGGGATTTCTTTTCCAGTGCTTCCGCTATTTGAGCGGCAGCGGAGGCTTTCAAACCAAATATTGTGGCGGTAGCAGCGCAAAACCTCAGAAAATCACGACGGGAAACCCCTTTTTTCAGGCATTCTTCGTAAACAGTCAGTTTTTTGCGATTTGTCATATTTTTGTAACCGCCCGCATAGTATGACCAGCGATAAAAGAAATATCCGGGGGAAAGCGGTGGAGCCGTACCTGGAAGTCGTTAGCAAAAACATGAAAGCTTTTCAATATAAGCATCAGCCGCTTATAAAAGCCGTTTGACATGACCACCATAAAATCAATATCCCCATTCCTTGTCAATACCCTATGAGCAGTTACTGTGGAAAGCCTATGGAGCTAAAACAACCTCAATGGTTTTACTCCCTTTTTCCTGCGACATCTCGCGAGCCTTGCCTGCTTCAAACTGTGAGGTGATTTTTACTTCATCTGTTCCTGGATGGGTGGCATTCATTAGCTTTGGAGAGAGCGTGCATCCAATTGACGCCGCACACGCTGCCGCTGCCAAAACCATAATAACTTTGCGTGTAATTGCCTCCTTTGATGAAACAGGTGGTATCATGGGTCGCAGGCTCAAACACTGTTCAGCCTGCCATTCTTCCTACAGCAAAGAAGCCTCTTATGATCTGGAGATGGTTAAAAACTGTTTTGATACTTCCCGCAAACGCATTGATCTTCATCCCTGCCGTAGTTCTTTATCTTTCGGATTACAAGTTTGAATTGGCAAAAGGATGGCGCGCGGCTTTGGGTTTTGGGCTGATATCGCTTGGGGTGTTTTTTGCTTTATGGACCATGACGCTGTTTCACCGCAAGGGGAAAGGGACCGCCGCTCCTTGGGATCCTCCGAAAAAACTGGTGGTAGCCGGGCCGTATTGTTATGTCCGCAATCCAATGCTCTCCAGCGTTTTCATAATGCAGATCGCGGAATGGCTGTTGCTTGGCGCCTGGCAGCTTTTGGCGCTTTTTGCCGTGTTTCTTACCGTGAACATGATCTATTTCCCATTCGTCGAGGAAAAGGAGTTGGAGAAACGCTTTGGCGAGGATTACCTGCGATACAAGGAAAATGTCCCCAGGTACATCCCGCGCCTTACCGCATGGAGACCGTGAAGGGCTACTTTGTAGATAGCCGCCCGTTTTAAAACACCGCCTCATTTGGTTATACAACCGGGATTGTGCCGCTCAACCATAAATGACGGGACATCTGAGTAAACCACGCCAAGAGACGCATGAAAGAAGCTTCCGCCAGAATCAAGATTTGATCGCTCGAATGGAAAAGAAAGTCCGCAAGCTTTTACTTTAAAATAACTGTTATTTTGAAGAATATAAAAAAGACGATCACGATATTTGGTATAGTCCTATTACAAATCGTCATATTACAGTTGATAATAAAATTAAATCCAGGCATACAGCAAATAGAATACTGAAAGACAGCGGGATAAACTGTCATTTATGAAGGCTAGCCGGAAGCCTTGGTTCCGGTATGAGGTGCTTGATACCGCGGAGATCTATGGTCCGATAACGGACGGATTTTCCGCAAAGTGTTAGCGGTTAGACATCTCCTTTGCGTACCGGGCGGCGCCAAGCAGCGCCGCGGATTCGTCCAGTATCACCTTGACGGGAACCTTCTCCAGGTGTTCGCGGAATCTTCCTTTGTCGAGGAAGGCTTCCATAAATTCTCCTTTTTCCATGGCCGGGAGTATGGCGGGAGTAACGCCTCCTCCCAGGGCTACGCCTCCCGTGGCGTTGTACTGCAACGCCAGGTTTCCGGCGACGGCGCCGTACAGGCGGCAAAAAAAACGTATCGTTTCACGGCACACGGCTGATTCGCCGGAAAGCCCCTCCGAGACAATCACCTTCGAAGGATCCTCCTTCCCGGCCAGCCGTTTTATTACTTTTGCGCTCTCACGCCGTTTTTCCGCTTCGAGCAGGAATTGATAGACGGTGTGTATTCCGGGACCGGAAACGACCCGCTCCACACTTACGCGTCCAAACTTTTTCTTGAGGTGATACATCAGTGCGACCTCGCGCTCGTTTCGCGGGGCCAGATCCACATGTCCGCCTTCCGACGACAGAGGGAGGTAACCGCCGGTGCTACGCAGAAGCGCCGCCTGCCCGAAGCCGGTTCCCACCGCGGCTACCGCGATGCTTCCTTCCGGATTTGGTTTCCCCTTCTGTAGGTACGCGAAGTTGTTACGGCGCAGACAGGGCACGGCGAACGCGAGAGCCTGGATGTCGTTGATAAGGTATGCCGCCTGGGCGTTGCATACACGACGGATAGACTCCCGGTCGACGGCCCAGCTCAGGTTTGTCAGGCGGCATTTTCCTCCGCGGACAGGTCCCGCCACGCCAATGCAGGCAAGCGAAACTTTGTCTGCGCCCGTAAGGAAAGTCTCGATGATTTTTTCCATCGAGGAGTAGTCATGGCTTCGGAATGTTTGTACGCGGCAACGTCTCCACCTGTTTTTGACTGATGTGTAAAGCGCAAGGTTGGTCTTGGTGCCTCCGACATCGCCTGATAAAATCATCGTTTTTCCTCCGTATCCGCTGGTGCATACTCGATGGCCCATAAGATGTATTCTATCTGTATTGGAGGTGGCAATTGCCTGTTTACAATTACGACGTGGGAATTATCGGCGCGGGGGCGGCGGGGATTGCGGCGGCAAAAGACGCGGCTCGTATCGGCGCCAGAACGATTCTTATAGAAAAAGACGAAAAGCGGTGGGGAGGAAACTTCCATTCCGGCTGTATTTCCTCGAAAACTCTCATCCATTCGGCGAAGGTCTGGTCTCTTGCCCGCCGCACCGAGGAGTTTGGGCTTCCAAAACTTGAGCTTCCAGCGGTGTGCCTTGGCTCGTTGATGGCAAGGCTTCGTTCGGTCGTTGACGCGATCCGGGAGAAGGAGTCCCACGAGCGTTTTAGTAACCTTGGCGTGACGGTCCGGTTTGGCAAGGCGCGATTCACGGACAGACACGTTGTTTCAATAGAAGGGTGGCAAGTTTCCGCCGAGACGTGGATTATAGCTACCGGGTCGCGTCCGGCGGTCCCTGCTTTGGAAGGGCTGGAGCAGGTTCCGTACTGGACGACGGATACGATCTTTTCCATGGAGCGGCTTCCGGGCCGTTTGCTGGTGCTGGGAGGAGGTCAGGCCGGGGTGGAGATCGCCCAGGCATTCCGGCGGCTTGGATCGGATGTCACCATCGTCGAGAGCGAACAGCAGCTGCTTTACTCCGAGGACGAGGACATAGCGGGTTTTCTCGAAGAACGGCTCGAAGCCGAGGGTATTCATGTCTGTACCGGCACGACTCCGTTGAAAGCCGAAGCAACCGGGTCTTCAGTGCGTCTCTTGGTCAAGCGGACGGCGGATGACGCGAAGTCATGGACAATAGAGGGCGATGCTCTTTTGGTGGCCATTGGAAGAGCGCCTAACACGGAAGATCTGGATCTGCGGACGGCCGGTGTGCCGTTTTTCCCAAGAGGGATTCCGGCGTACTCGAACATGCGAACTGGAGCTCGTGGCATCTATGTTTGCGGTGATGTGAACGGCATGTTTCCGTACGCGAACGTGGCGGAGTACGAGGCAAGGGTTGCCGTCGCCAATATTTTGCTGAAAATGTCCACGAATGCGGATTATTCGAAGATCCCTTGGTGTATCTATACCGACCCTGAGATCGCAAGCGTAGGGTTCAACGAAAAGAGGGCAAAAGCGGGAGACGTGGAATATCGGCTATATACGGCCGCTTACCGGGATGTGGATCGCGCGCTCGTTGAAGGAACGCCGGAAGGCCGGATCAAAATCCTTGTCGGGGCAAAGGGAAGGGTTTTAGGGTGCCAGATCGCGGGAAACCGTGCCGGCGAACTGATACATGAATGGGTAGCCGCGGTGAACGGCCGCATGAAGATCTCCGATATGACGAAATGGGTACGCACCTACCCGGCGCTGGCCGGAATAACGAAAAATGCTGTGGATTTGATCGACTCTTCCCGCTTTACCGAGGAGCGGACACAAAAGTTTTTGCGGTTCCTGCTTAGGCTGCGCGGAGGCAAGTGACGCATTGCGTTTTTGGGAGCGCTTTGACGCCTTGAGGCGCCATGATGTGGTTGCCGGGCCAATTGACAGACACAGCGGTGTCGTGTATAAAATTCTTTTGCTTTGGGGTGGTAGTTAAGCTGGTTATAACGCCGGCCTGTCACGCCGGAGGCCGCGGGTTCAAGTCCCGTCCACCCCGCCAGAAATGACCAAGGGCTGCAGACGCAAAGTCTGTAGCCCTTTTTACAGTGTCCCGCGCGTTATTCTCCCGGAGTTGACCTTTTGGCTACAAGGGCCTGCCATTTTATGATGAGTTTCTTATGCTGACTGTTTCCAGCCTTTCCAAATCATACGGCAGTCAAGTTCTGTTCGAGGATGCTTCCTTTATCGTTGCGCCAGGCGAGCGGGTGGGGTTGGTAGGCCGCAACGGCCACGGCAAAACAACCTTGTTTCGTATTCTGCTGGAGGAAGAGGCGGCGGACGGCGGTACGATCACGACATCTTCCGGATACAGGATCGGCCATCTTGCGCAACGGCTTGAATTCAAAGGTCGGTCGGTGCTTGCGGAGGCGGTTTCCTCCATCCGTACCGCCGAAGATGGTACCGACGAAAGCTACAAAGCGAAGGCGATACTTGCGGGATTGGGATTTGACGAGGCCGATCTGGTCCGTCATCCTGCCGAGTTGTCGGGCGGATTCCAGGTGCGTCTCAATCTGGCGCGGGTGCTTGTCTCGGAGCCCGATCTGCTCCTGCTTGACGAGCCAACCAACTATCTCGATATTGTCTCGATCCGATGGCTGCGCCGTTTCCTGTGCGCCTGGAAAGGGTCGATGATGCTTATTACGCACGACCGGGATTTTATGGATAGCGTTACGACGCACACGATGGCGATACACCGCTGCCGCATCCGCAAGCTTTTGGGAGGCACGGAAAAGCTGTATGACCAGATCTTGCAGGAAGAGATGATTCATGAGCAGACGCGGTTAAACGACGAGAGGAAGCGCAAGGAAGCGGATGCTTTTATAAGCCGGTTTCGGGCGCAGGCAACCAGGGCAAAGGCGGTGCAGTCACGGATCAAGCTGCTGGCCCGCCGTGAGCGGCTGGAGGAACTGCGCGAGATCAAGGATCTTGACTTCCGGTTCAATGAAGCGGCGTTTCATGGAAAGTGGATGATGGAGGCAGGCGGCCTTTCTTTTAGTTTTGACCCGGCCTGCCCGCTGATTGATCGGTTCTCGCTCTCTGTCGGGCGCGGGGATCGGGTTGCCGTGGTAGGGCCCAATGGCAAGGGTAAGACTACGCTTTTACGTCTTTTGGCCGGAGAGCTTTCGCCGCGCGCGGGACAGGTAAAACTTGGGCTGCATACTAAAATAGGCTACTTTGGCCAGACCAATGTCGATCGGCTTCGGCCGGAATTGTCTATCGAAGAGGAGGTCAGGTCGACGAATCCGTCGCTTACCCGAACGCAGGTCCGCAATCTGTGCGGAGCAATGATGTTTGGCGGAGAAATGGCGGAAAAGAGAATATCGGTCCTGTCGGGCGGCGAGCGCAGCCGCGTTCTTCTGGCGAAAATCCTTGCCTTGCCGGTTAACCTTCTGCTGCTGGACGAACCTACGAACCATCTCGACCAGGAATCGGTTGACGCTTTCCTGGAGGCGTTGAACGCTTTTGATGGAGCGGTGGTCATCGTGACCCACGTAGAGCGGGTTCTTTCCTCACTGGCTACGCGCCTGGTTGTATTCGACGGTGGGAAGGCGGAGCCGTTTGAGGGGGGATACGGCGATTTTCTGGAGCGTGTCGGCTGGCAGGCGGAGCGGATTGAGGAGCCGGCGCGCCAAAAGAAAAAAGAACCCTCGGAAAACCGGCGTGACGAGAGAAGGAAGAGGGCGGAGTTCGTTTCCCGCCGGGCGAGGGAGTTAGGCGAACTGCGCGGCGCTATCAGCGATGTTGAGGCCGAAATAATGCTATTGGAAGACCAGGCCGCAAAAGACGATGCCAAGGTTGTCGAGGCGTCCATCCGAAACGATGGCGAAGGTGTCCGCGAGGCTTCTTCATCGGCCTTTGCCGCGCGGCGGCGGACCGAGGAATTATATGGCCGGCTGGAGAAGCTGGGAGACGAACTTCTGGCGAAAGAAAGAGAATTTGGAACTTATGACGAAGCGTGAGGTTCAAGGAGCCGCCGGAGGAAGAGTGGTTTGCGGTTCCGTAATTTCATAGTGGTACTCCTCCAACAAGAACAAGGATGTTACCAGAGTCAGCGGCCCAAGGATCAGCCCGGAAAAGCCAAACGCAAACGCTCCGCCTACAACCCCCACCAGCATCGGGATTGTCGATAGCACATCGTCTGTTCCAGAGAGTAGCGGGCGCAGCAAATGGTCGCCATTTGATACCACTATGCTGCACCATATGAAGAGGCCGATACCGTGCCAGGTGTTTCCAATGAGAATCAGGTATAAGACTCCCGGAAACCAAACCAGCGCTGTTCCGATGTAAGGCACCAGCGTTGATACCCCTATCAAGGCTCCAAAGAGCAGCGGCGAGGGAAGTCCCGCCACCCAGAATCCAAGTCCGCCAAGAATGCCTTCCACCAGAGCGGTGAGTACCACGCTTTTAAATACCGACTGTATGACCGAACCGCAGCGCGACGCCAGCTCTCGTGCCCGGTTTGCCGGCAGCGGCGCGATAGAGATCATCTCTTCCAGCAGCGATTCTCCTTTTGTGTAGAAAACAAACAGTACGAACAGTGTCAGCACAAGATTTATTACGAAGTGGAATGCGTTCGAGATGATCGAGGAAAGCATTCCGGTGATGCTGCCGACTACGGACTTGAAGTCTTCCGGGAATGTGCCTCCGGACTGGTCAAGGGCTGAAATATGTTCTATAAGCCAGCCGGCAAGTCCTCCCAAAAATGGTTTGCTATAGTACATCCCCAGTTTTATCTTGGCCATCTGCAAAAAGTTTCCATGAGTGATGAGATTCTCTATGTACAGGTAGAACTCGGCCGCCTGCCGGCTTAGGGATACCACCAGCGTAATTGCCGGGATTACCATTACCAGAATGACGACGACTACCATCAAAAGCGCGGCAATATTCGAGCGTTCCCATAGTGCGTGACGCAAGCGCTTGTACATGGGAAAGGTCATCACGGTGATAGCCAGCGCCCAGCCTATAGCGGGCAAAAACGGCTTTATCACCCGAAACACCAACCAGCCCAGCAGCACGATGAGAAGGCAGGCTATTACCGGCGCGATTATCTTTCGATACATGTCAATCGTCCTTTCGTATCCTGACTACCTGGCTTACGCCTTCCATGACTTCGATCTCTTTCTCGCCGAGAGAATCGGTGTTCCCTATTATGCCGATGATGACGTGGTTTGCGCCTGTTGACTGGTGGATATCAAAACCCCGGTTTATCAGGTACTCCTTGACGGCGTCAAGCGTTTCCCCGGAGGCGTTTTTCTTCATGATGATAAGCATTCCCTAAGACTCCTCCTCTTCGGAGCGAATCCGCTCAAGACTGCGCGATTCGTCGATTACGCGCTCAAACAGCCGGACCACGGCTTCGTCGCCGAGCGGCCCCGGGTTGTCCGCCTTCATGCGGGAAAAGATCCGTTTCTCGCGCCCCGGATCAAATACCGGAAGCTCCAGCTCTTTTTTGATACGCCCTATTTCCAGGGCGATTCGCGCTCTCTCGTTGAAGACGCGCAACAGCACATCGTCCAAGAGGTCGATCCGTTTCCTGAGTACGTCTATTCCCACGCCTGCCTCGCTTTCTTGGCGGTTCCCGCCTACCGGGGACATTTTACGTCGGCGTTGCGGCAAGAGTCGATGGTATGTGCCGGGATTGTTTCCGCAACCTGTTGCGCCGTTCGACCGACAAACAGCATGGCGGGAGAGCAAACGCCGGTTTTGGCGGCGATTTTGGGCAGTTCTTTGAGTCGGCCCCGGATGATGCGCTGTTCCGGGCGTGTTCCGTTTTCAACGATCGCGAAAGGTGTTTCTCCGTTAAAACCGGCCTTAGACAGTTCGCGCGCTATTATCCCCACACGGGCGATTCCCATGTAGATCGCTATCGTCCCGTTCCGCGGGAGAGTTTTCCAGTCGAGGACATCTTCCTCTTTATCTCCCGCCTCATGACCCGCCGCAAATGTAACGGAGGAGGAAAGCCCCCGCTGCGTCAGCGGCAGGTTTGCCGCCGCCGCGCATCCGATCGCGGCGGTGATCCCCGGAACGATCTCGAACGGGATTTTGGCATGCGAAAGGAACGCGGCTTCCTCGCCGCCCCTTCCAAACATCAGCGGGTCGCCTGATTTGAGGCGGACTACAGATTTTCCTTCCTTTGCAAGCCGGACCATCATCCGGTGAATAGCGTCCTGCTTTATTGCCGCGCCGTGCCCGGCGGTTCGGCCACGCCTGGCAAAGCAAACGCGTAAGGCTTTGTCAGGCGCAAGGGAGAGTATCTCTTGCGGGACAAGGTAATCATGGATGACCGCATCGGCGCCGCGGAGTAAACCAAGAGCCCTGACGGTCAACAGGTCCGGGTTGCCCGGTCCCGCGCCGATGATATAAACGACGCCCTTGCGAGCAGCGGCCAGTGGACGCCTTCGCCCCCGTTCTATTCGTACGGATATCTCGGCCCGATGTGTTTCCAGAAACTCGCGCATTGCCCGCGCTATACCTGGGTTTTTGCCTCCTGTGGAGATTGCCGCTGTGAATCCTTCCCCATGAACCACAGCGGGGAGGATAAAAGAGCACTCGGAAAGAGAATCGGCGGTGTTGACGGGGATGCGGCGTTTGCGGGCCTCCTTCGAGATGCGCCGGTTGAGAGCTTTATCGGAAGACGCGACAAAGACAAAGCTTATCCCGTCCAGCATATCGTTGTTGTATCTGCCTCGAATGATGGATATCTCTCCCGTGGATGCGCGTTGTTCTATGCCGGATGAGGTTTTGGGGGCTACGACGGTTACGTGGGCGCCCGCGGCGATGAGGCTTTCGATCTTGCGGGCCGCGACCCGGCCGGCTCCCACGACAAGCACCGGGGTGTTTTTCAGGTCGAGGAAGACGGGAAAGAAATCTTTGCGCTTGTCCATCGGAGCCTCGGAAAAGTTGGAGGGCGCGATAAATCGCGCTCCCGCGATTTTTGTCGTATTCCTGTAAATCCGCAAATCATTCTACACGAGGGCACGCGGCCATAGCCGGAGGGCTAAGGATGGCATAAACGGGCGACTTGCGGCGTTTGATGCTGTTTTGCGGCGCTTCCGATAGTTTTATGAATGAGACGCAAGAGGGTGATTGATGAAAATCGTTGGCGGCATAAACTGTAGGGGCAGCCATAGACAGCTTCGAAAGGGAGTAAAGATGAACGTGTTTGAGTCGATCACAAAGACAATCGGGAAAACTCCGCTGGTGCGGGTTCGCAAGCTGGACGAGGGTGGATACGCAAACATCTTCGCAAAACTTGAAGGAAGCAACCCCTTTGGGTCGATCAAGGACCGCATCGGGCTGTCTATGATCGAGACGGCGGAAAAAGATGGAAAGCTAAAACCCGGCGCGACCATTGTGGAGCCGACCTCTGGCAATACAGGCGTGGCTTTGGCCGCGGTGGCTGCTTCAAAAGGGTATCGCGTCATTCTTACGATGCCGGACACGATGAGCGTCGAGCGCCGCAAGCTGCTTGCCGCTTACGGGGCGGAGCTGATCTTGACGGACGGCGCTAAAGGGATGCGGGGCGCTATTGAGAAGAGCGAGGAACTTATTCGGGAGAACCCAGGCTGGTTCCAGCCGATGCAGTTTGATAATCCTGTATGCCCGGCGACCCATAGCGCGACGACGGCGGAGGAGATATGGGCCGACACCGACGGCGCGGTGGACATCCTGGTATCGGGGGTAGGCACCGGCGGCACTCTGACCGGAATCGGCAAGGTTCTAAAGGAAAGAAAGCCTGGATTCCGGGTGGTGGCGGTGGAGCCTGACACTTCTCCGGTTCTTTCCGGCGGTAGTGCCGGACCTCATAAAATTCAAGGGATAGGGGCCGGCTTTGTGCCTTCCGTGCTGGATACCGCGCTCATTGATGAGATCATCAAGGTTTCCCATGAAAATGCAGGAGAAGTTGTCCGCCGATTAGCGAAGGAAGAAGGCATCCTGGCCGGCATCTCTTCCGGAGCGGCGTTGTGGGCGGCGCTGCAGCTTTCCGGGAGACAGGAAAACGATGGAAAGAACATCGTTGTGATCCTGCCGGACAACGGAGAACGCTACCTTTCAACCTGGTTATTCGAGAACGGTGAATAAGGGCGCGGTATTCCCTACAACGCCTCGTTCATCGAGCCGGTGCGGTAGCCTTTCAGGTCAACGGAAACGTATAGAAAACCGTTCTCGCGGAAACGGTTGTACACCGCGTTGGCGACGGCGGAATCGAAAAGGCGCGGGATCTCGTCTTGCCCCACTTCTATCCGGGCGACATCGCTATGAACCCGCACACGATATTGCCGGAATCCGAATATGCGAAGCGCATCTTCGCAGGCCTCCACGCGGGAAAGCTTATCCCGGTCGATCGGTGTTCCGTAAGGGAAACGTGATGCCAGACAAGCAAACGGGGAACGCTCCGCCGTAGGTAGTCCGAACTTGCGGCTTAAGTCGCGGATATCGTCTTTCCCCAATTGAGCCTCTTCCAGCGGGCTGCGAATGCCAAGCTCTATGGCCGCGCGGCGGCCTGGGCGAAAATCGTTGGCGTCGTCGATGTTCGATCCGTCGCAGACCGTGGCGTATCCTTCTTGCGCCGCGACGCGGGAGATGATCCCGAACAGTTCCTTTTTGCAGTGGTAGCAGCGATCCGGAGGGTTTTCAGCAAACCCCGGAATCGCAAGTTCGTTGAAATCCACAAGCCGGTGGCGTACCCCCAGCGCTTTTGCCAACGATTGCGCTTCTTCCCGCTCGAAACGCGGGAAGATTGGCGATACGGCTGTCACAGCCAGCATCCGCTCCCCAAGCGCCTCTTTCGCGGCATGGAGCAACAGCGAGCTGTCGCTGCCGCCGCTGAAAGCGACAACGGCGGATTCCATTTCATAAAGGAGACGCAGAAGCGTTTCAAATCGCTTCAGGCGTTGTTCAACAGAGGAGTCCACATCCCACTTCTTCGAAAGTACGGTCTTCCGGCACCGTTACCATGCGTTCTCCTTCGGGAGACACCTCGCGCACCTCGTAAGGCCCTGGTTTGTCGGCCTTGCTGTACCTGGTCAAGATTCGCGAGAGTACGGCCATCCTGTCTTCGGGATCGCCTCCCAGCACCACGACCGAAGGCCCAGGGTGGCTATCCGAGATGTAAACAGGAACCTTTCCGCCGCAAAAGGCTTCCAGTCTCCGGTTTTCCTCTTCGCTTTTGGCTACCACAGCCTTGACTTTGCCAACACGGAAATGGCGTCCGAGCTTGAGAAGGTTGACTTCGAACATCCCAAACTCCGGCTCGTTTTTTACCAGGTCGCGCACTTTGACGGAAAAGGTTTGGTCAGTGAGCAGGCATCCTCCGGCGGGGCAAGGGTAATCTCCGATCTCCCATTCCTGCGCAAGGCGCATCTGTTCTTTGCGGGAGCGGCCGGCAAGACCAAGAAGTTTTTCGCGTTCGACCCAGCCTTCCCGCTCCGGGAGAGTGGGGGGGAAACGGTGGGCGGACAGTGGACGCAGGACAATATCCGTGCATCCGCTGTGTTTCTCAATGATTCTGATCGCTTCGTCTTTCTGGGACATCGGGCGCTGGCCGAGAACCTCGCCTGTCACCAGGAAGGAAGCTCCGATCGATTCCATGTATTCCCGCGCTTTTTTCAAAGTGAATATCCGGCAGTCGATGCAGGGGTTCATTCCTTTACCGCGGCCGTGGCGGGGAAATCGCACGATATCTAAATATTCCTCTCCTTTGGAGACGGTCTTGATCGGTATCCCCAGGCGCTCGGCGACGATTCGGGACTGGGAGTGGCAGCCTGCGCCGTCCCGGTTCACCGCGCGGTCGCATGTGCAAAAAGGAGAAGTGAAATGAATTGCGTATAGATCGATTCCCTGATCGACGATCATGCGGGCGGCAAGCGTGCTGTCGAGTCCGCCGGAGAGAAGGATAACCGCCTTGCGTCCGGCAATAGTTGAAGAAGTCATCTCCGCGTAAGCCCCATGTCGTAAAGCATTTGAAGATCCTCTTCCGCCGGGCGGCCCTCCGTTGTGAGGTAATTTCCGGTCATCGCTCCGGTCGCTCCCGCGGCAAACATTAATGACTGAAGCCCTCGCAGGTTTACTTCTCTTCCACCGCAGACGATGATTTCCATGCGCGGATTTGTCAGCCGCAGCATAGCTATGATCTTCAGGCATTCTATCGGCGTTAAATCCCGCCGCCCTTCCATCGATGTCCCTGGCACGGGATTAAGAAAATTGACCGGAATGGAATCCACTTCCAGCTCTCTAAGCGTCATCGCCAGTTCTACCCTGTCCGCCAAAGATTCTCCCAACCCGAATATTCCTCCGCAGCACACCCGCGCTCCCGCCGCTTTGGCCACCCGCACTACAGCAACATCCTCGTCATAGTCGTGCGTTGAGCAGACGTTTGGGAAGAAGGTGCGCGAGGTTTCAAGATTGTGGTGGACCGTCTGCAAGCCGCGAGAGATCAAATAACGCACATCTTCGGCCGACAGCATTCCAAGGCTTACGCAGGTATTAAGTTTCAACTCTTTATAGATCCGCTCCAATGCGTCTCCGATGCGCGACATCTCATCTCGCCCACGCAGAGCTTTTCCAGAGGTGACGATAGAGAATGCTCGCGCGCCCAGCGTCTTGGCCCGCATCGCTGCGGAAACTATTTCTTCCGTGGACATCAGCGGGTGTTTCCGGATCTTTGCGGTAGAGCGGCTTGACTGCGAACAGAAGGAGCAATCTTCGGAACAGACGCCTGATTGCGCGTTTACGATGGAGCAGAGGCGGATGGCGTCCCCGTTGAATTGCCGGCGGACGGATTCAGTCGCGTCGAGCAGACGCCACAGCGCTTTGTCCGGCAGCGACAGCACCGCCAGGGCATCAGCCGCCCCGATCCCTTCTCCCGACAGTGCTTGTGCGCGAATCTTTTCTATGAATGATTCCAAAATTGCCTCCGTCGATTCCTGATTCTCATGGCGTTGCCGCCCAAAACCGTCGTTGAAATTATATTCTTCCGGACTCTTTGGGTGTGTCAGAAGTAGAGTCTTGAAGCCGCCGTCGTCTTTTGTGGGTGATGGAGGTAGGCGTTACGGCCGCCCCATCTTTTCTTTGACGTAGACCTCCAGCGTGTCGAAGCCGGTTCTTTTCAGGGTGTCCCTGAACCGTTCTTTTTCTTTTCCGTGTTCACGGAAGAATTCGAGGGTAGCCGCGACAGCCGCCACCACTTCATCTTCTGTTTCCAGTAAAGGCAGAAGCATCTTTCCGAGGGAGGGGACGCGGCCGAAATTCCCGCCGGCGTAGATCCGGAATCCACGGGCTTTTTCCGTCATGCTTCCGGCGGGACATGCGGCGGCGCATTTTCCGCAACCGAAGCAAAGCGACTGGTCGATGAGCAAGGCATCGCCGTTTATGGATATCCCCTTCAGGGCGCAGGCGGCCTCGCAGATTCCGCAATAGGTGCAGGCGGCTGGGTTCCAATGTGGTTCGATGTATCCCTTGATGCCGAGATCGTTTTCTTCCGCTTTGAGGCAGTTATTAGGGCAGCCGGTGATTCCAATCTTGAATTTGTGCGGGGCCGGTTTTCCGTAGAATTCGCGGTCGATCGTTTGCGCCAGCGAAGGGGCGTCGATCAAACCGCTTGGGCATACATTGTTTCCCTGACATGCGGTGATGGTGCGGACTATTGGGCCGCAGACTCCTACCCTGACGCCGGACGCGGCGAGGAATTCTTTCAACGCGTCGAGAGATTCGAAAGCGACATTTGGGATCTCCACTCCCTGGCGGCTTGTAAGGTGGATCTCTCCGCATCCGAATTTATCGGCGGCTTCCTGGATCGCGCGCAGTTGCTTTGTATCAAGACGCCCGCCGATTACGTGGAGGCGCACTGAAAACAGCAAGCCTTGCGTCTGGCGTATCATCCCGTTTTTTTTCAGTTCCTTGTAGTCGATCTTGCCCATGTCGTCACCTGATGCCCCAAGGGGATTATTTGTTCGTACAAGCGGAGCTGTAAACAAATAGCCTACTTGAGCGCGATGCCGGAGGAAACGCGAATCTTTCGCCGCCATCTGCGAGCCGAAACGCCGCAAGCGTACAGGCGTGGGCGGCTTCGCCAAGAATCAGGGCAGCGATGCGAGACATGGAGGACGAGCAAGGCGTGCCCTAAGGAGAAGCCACCCTGCGATGGACGATGTGTCACAGCCCCTCATGTGTGAGTATTTAAAACAAAGTTGCTCTAAAACATAGATAAGTTCAGCGGCGGAAATGGGGCAGGCATGGAGGCCGAACTGGTTCCGTCTGACATACTATGGCGGATATCGTCCGCCGTAATGGATGCGGTTTTGCG
>Ga0082212_10004315_pt1 | contig 19745 bp, 26 predicted proteins | sample TergutNt197P3_FD_71548 | JGI IMG/M metagenome (GOLD analysis project Ga0082212, IMG submission 71548) | Neocapritermes taracua P3 segment gut microbial communities from Petit-Saut dam, French Guiana - Nt197 P3 | ecosystem: Host-associated > Arthropoda: Insects > Digestive system > Gut ... | reverse complement strand
ACGGGGAAAGGCGTAGGTTCCCGAGCATACGCGCCATAGTCAAACAAGGCTCAACGCAGGAACGTGCCGGGGTGAAAGCGGGAAGGGTTTCGTCAGCCCTTGCCCTCCGAAAAGGGCTTGACAAACCCCCATTTTCAAAGGGGGTAGTCTACACTTTTATCAATAACAAAATAATCATTTTTAGAAAGGAGCCGGGTGGCTATGAATAATGTGAAAAATCAAGCGGTAAAGACGCCGCAGGAGCCGTGTCGTTTTAGTAAACGCCTCGGCTCCACTACCTATCACGTCGTCGTGCATTTCGACCCAGACGCAAAGGGGACAGTCTGCGATAAAATCGTCAGGCTGATTCGGAACGATGCTACGTCGGGGAAGGTGGTAAACCTATGAGAAAGAGAGGGGTTTACGGAAAAGTAAAAAATGAAAAATACGCGAACCGGGCGTTGATAACGTCCCATGTTTGTGATATGGTAAACCTGCTACGGATGGGGCGGCTGCCGGAAAGAGGCATCCTATGAACAGGCAGCCTAACCAAGAAAAGATCACCGCGCTATACGAAAGGCTCTCCATTGAGGACAGCCGGGACGTGGAATCCAATTCGATCAAAACCCAAAAAGCAATGCTGACCGAGTATGCCGAGAAAAACGGCTTCACGAACATCCGTCATTTTTCGGACGACGGGACAACCGGGCTGCGCTTCGAGCGCGACGCATGGAAGCAGCTTATCGCCGAGGTGGAAGCCGGGAACGTGGCGCAAATCGTCATGAAAGATTTGACAAGGTTCGGTCGCGACCACGTCCAAGTCGGCAACTATTTAGAGATGTTCCGCCAGCGTGGAGTGCGTTTTATCGCCATCGCCCACGGCATCGATAGCATGAACCCCGACACCCTTGAATTTGCCCCGTTCATCAATATTATGAGCGAGTGGTATTCACGCGACAACTCTCGTAAATTGCGGAACGCTTTCAGGGCAAAAGGCAGAAGCGGCAAGCCCACCACCAGCAAAGCCGTCTACGGTTTCCTCAAAGACCCGGATGACAAAGCCAGATGGATCGTCGATACCGAAGCAGCGCCGGTGATACGGCGCATATTCCAGATGGCAGTCGGGGGCATGGGGCCGGGTAAGATAGCCTCCGTGCTTCGCTCGGAGCAGATAGATAAGCCGGGATACCACATGGCGCAGATCGGCGTGGGCGACCACCAATGGGACGACGAGAACCGCCGCTCATACTGGCAGGCGTCCACCGTATCCAAGATACTCGCCAAGCCGGAATATGCAGGCCACACCGTCAACCTCCGAACCGAAAAAAAGCACTTCAAAGACAAGAATATAACGTGGAAGCCGAAAGAGGACTGGCTCATCTTCCCCAACACCCACGAAGCGATCGTGGAACAGGAAATATGGGACATGGCGCAGAAAGCCCGGACGGTCAAGCGGCGAACCGACACCTTCGGGGAAGCCAACCCACTGACCGGGTTCCTCTACTGCGGCACTTGCGGGCGGCGGATGTACAACCACCGCTGCAACCCCTGCGACTCGATGGACAAAGCCAAGGGGCGCGTCGTCCACAAGAAAGGGCGCGATGCTTACTGCTGTTCCCTCTATCAGATTTGCCGCCACGACTGCACCATGCACTACATCACCACGGAGGCGGTCAGCGACCTCATACTGGAAACGATACGCGGGGCTACCGCCTACGCCCGCGGGAACGAAGCGGAGTTTATCCAAGCCATCCGTCAGGCGTCGGCGCTACGGCAGGGCGAAGCGGCGAAAAGCCACAAGAAGCAGATCGCCAAGAACGAGAAGCGCATCGCCGAACTTGATACCCTGTTCAGAAAAACCTATGAGGACTTCGCGGCGGGGCGGCTCACGGAAAAACGCTTTGAGCAGCTATCCGGCGGCTACGAAACGGAGCAGGATGCTCTGGAAAAGCAGGCCTCCGAACTGGCGGCGGAACTTGAGCAATTCGACCGCGACAGCTTCCGCGCTGACAAATTTCTGGATCTGGCGAGGCGCTATACGGAAATCACAGAACTGGACGCGCCGCTGCTCTATGAGTTTGTGCAGAAGGTCGTCGTCCACGAAGCCGATAAGTCAAGCGGAAAACGGGAACAAGTGGTAGAAGTTTTCCTGAACCACATCGGCGCGTTTACGGTTCCGGCTCAAGTGGCAGCCGATGGCGGCGGCGACGATAAACGTGCCATGTGGAGCGATTACAAGCGAAGCCAGCGGGCGCGAGCAAAGCAGCCGACGGAACTACCGGCGCAGGAAGAAAAAACAACATAGCAATACCACGCATACGGCGGCTCACGATCACAAAGTGGGCCGCCTTTTCCATGCCCGGAACTGTGCGTACAACTGTACGCACAAATGTACGTACAGCGCCAAACTAAATGCACAATGTACGTTCATTAAACCGATTACGTAATCAATTACGCATTTATTACGCAAATTAAACGAAAGGGGTAAACCATCATGTCAAAATCAAGACCCATCGACGAACGGATCGAAACCGCGAAGGAGGAAGTCAGGCAGAAGGAAAACCGCCTGAAAGAACTGCTCCAACAGCAAAAAACACAGGAACGCAGGGACAGGAACCATCGCCTCTGCGAACGCGGCGGCTATCTGGAAAGCATCCTGCCCGACACCATCCCGCTGACGCTCGACCAGTTCAAGACCTAGAGAGATGATCCGGGACATGACCTATGAGCAAAAGCAAGGCATGGAAAACGGAATGGTCCTTCTTCCTGGGTAAAAACGGCAGGCGGCAGTATAACCGGGCGTGCATACGGTGTGTGCATGACTGCAAACAGAGTTTCAGGGCGATTTTGATAGCCTGTCCGCGGTATTCACGGGGGGAAGCGAAAAATACCCCTCCAAAGGGTTGAAAAAGGGCGAAAAAATCCCCTGTATCCGTTTAGAAATACAGGGGTAATACCTTTTCACCTAACCGCTTGTCTTGGTAATTGCAGACGAAAAAAAGCGTGATTTTCAGCCTTTTCAGCGGTATACAAAACGGGAGCGCGTCCTTCGGTCCATCCGATGGGTGCGCACCCGCTCTTTTTTTGTTTTCCATGGGTGAACTATCAAAGATGGCAAAAAAATTTCAAAAATATATTGACAGTCATCTATATATCGCATATACTACATATAGACCGCTATCAATGTGAGGTGAAAGGATGGACGAGAAATATAAAGAGTATGCCCAGTTCTTCAAAGTGTTATCTGACCAAAACAGGCTTATGATTATTGATATGCTATCATGCGGGGAGCTTTGCGCTTGTGTGATTTTGGAAAAGTTCAATATTACACAACCTACGCTTTCCCATCACATGAAAAGTTTATGTGATAGCGAATTGGTTATCGGACGCAAAGAGGGCAAATGGATGTACTATTCATTAAGCGAAAAAACGGTGCAGACCTGCAGGAACATATTAACGGATTTAACTTCATCCAAAGAAAACTGTATTTGCTTTGAAAAAATCATTGAGGAGGATTGTTGTAAATGAGCGAAAAAAATAATTGTTGTAGTGCTTCGGATAATTGCTGTGGTGAGCAGTCTGTAACCGAAATCGTAAAAGAGTATTACGGAAAAACGCTACGAAGTAATGAGGATTTACTGGCTGGCGCGTGTTGCGCTCTGGATAAACCGCCTGCGGAAATCAGAAACATCTTGCCCTTGATTGCAGATGAAATCCTGACAAGGTTTTATGGTTGCGGTTCACCGTTGCCGCCCTTGTTGGAAGGTATGACCGTTCTTGATTTGGGTTGCGGAACGGGCAGGGATGTATATATCGCGTCAAAACTTGTGGGCGAAAAAGGGCGCTCGATTGGCGTTGATATGACAACCGAACAAATAGAAACCGCTAAAAAATATCAAGACGAACAGCGGGACCGTTTTGGTTACAAGACCTCGAATGTTACACTCTTGCAAGGATATATTGAGGATTTGAAGTCGCTCGGAATAGAGGACAACAGCGTTGACGTTGTTATCTCAAACTGCGTGATAAACCTTTCCCCTGCCAAAGAGCAGGTATTCAAAGAAATATACCGTGTTCTAAAGCCGGGGGGCGAATTATTCTTTGCCGATGTTTTCTCGGATAGACGTATTCCCGAAACGCTCGCTAACGACCCCGTTTTGCGCGGCGAGTGTTTAGGCGGTACATTATATACCGAAGATTTCCGCAGGATTATGGCAAAATGCGGATGGGCAGATTTCCGTTATACAAGTACCACCGTACTCAGTACAGATAACGAGGAAATCATAAACAAGTTAGGGTTTGCTACATTTACATCGCGGACGGTACGAGCCTTCAAGCTGAATGATTTAGAGGATATTTGCGAGGATTACGGGCAAGTCGCTTATTACGATGGTAGCATTTCGGGTCATCCCCATTATTTCGATCTTGACGACAATCACCGTTTTATCACGGGTAAACCTATGCTTGTCTGCGGCAATACGGCTTCCATGCTTTCAAATACGCGATATGGTAAAGCGTTCAAGGTCATCGGCGACCGTTCTGTGCATTACGGCGTGTTCGGCGGCTGCGGGGATGATCGCAACGAGGACACGCCAGTAACAGGCTCATGTTGTTAGAGGAGGATACTGTGGACGCCATAACATTCATTCTTGAAAACGGGGATGTGTGGCTACAATATGCCACAAGAATTAATATCCTCAAAGAAAACAAAGAAGGCCTGTCGGATTTACGGCGTCAAGCCCTTGCTGACCTCAAAATCAGAGCATATTTGAAAGACGTAGCCGATTACCACAGCACCCTTGTAAGCAATCATAAAAACCCCGATTTGCCTATCCATAAGCTATTATTCCTTTTGGAAATCGGTCTTGATACCGATGTTTCAGAGATACAAAATGCAATTGATAAAATCATGGTGAATAAGGACGATAATGGAGTTTATCAGTCTTTAACCAATATTCCAAAACACTTCGGAGGAAGCGGTGAGGATATATTCGGCTGGTGTCTTTGCGACGCGCCGTTATTGTTATTCGCGTTACTTAAAGCGGGTGTTGACTATGAAAAGCATATCAAGCAGGGCGTAGATTATCTTGTGAGCTTCTATATGGATTCGGGCTTTCCATGTACCGTTTCAAAAGAGTTCGGCAAGTTCAGGGGGCCGGGGCGCAAAGACGATTGTTGCCCGTATGCTTCTTTGATGGTGTTGAAGCTAATGTCAGCCATTTCCGAATACAGCGAATCCGAGATTGTGGTAAACACAGCGACGGGCTTGCTCTCATTGTGGGAAAATAGCTTAGAACGCCATCCGTATATGTTTTATATGGGGACTGATTTTAGAAAACTGAAAGCTCCGGCTATGTGGTATGACATAGTTAGCGTTGCAGAGGTGTTAAGTCATCTTGAAGCCGTTAAATCAGACATGCGTTTCATTGAAATGGCGGCAATGATAAAAAGCAAACAGGACGAAAACGGATTATTCACGCCGGAGGCTGTCTATCAAAAATTCAAGGGCTGGGATTTTGGACAAAAGAAAGCGCCATCGCCCTATTTGACATATTTATGCCACCGAATACTACGTCGAATAGGACAATAGTTGGAAGAAAGGCGGTTTGAAAGTGGCTGTATGTCGTACGAGCGTGGTAAAACGCAAAGAAAATGACAGCTTGCCGTATTGTTTGTTTTCAGACAATAGTGCTGATAAGAACATTGTCTTGCGATCCATCACTATCCTTATCGTCCCCGTTCAATTCGGCAGCGCGATATGGGACAAGCTCATTTATAGCTTACCTGTGTTTTCGGCTATGCGTGAAATCGGGCTCGTTTTAATGTTTTGCGGTGTAACGATATTCTTGTTAGCGATCGTCATTATGCGTAACAACTGGCGGGCAGGTTTTAACCAGGCACAGGACACACAGCTTGTTACAGAAGGCATTTATAAATTCAGTCGCAATCCGGCTTTTGTTGGGTTCGATTTATTATATTTGGGTTGTGCGTTGGCGTTTCCAAACATCGTCAATGTTGCCCTTGCGATTGTGGCTGTTGTAATGTTCCATGTTCAGATTTTAGGCGAAGAAAAGTTCCTTATCGAAAAGTTTGGTAAGGCATATCTCGATTATAAAGCAAAAGTCAGACGTTATTTATGAGTGCGCCGGAGTGTGATTATGAAAGTACAGTATAAAGCTCTATCTTTTTTCTATGATTTGATAGACACTTTATATTTTAGCCGCGAACAATACAGTCCGCGAACAGCGTTATTATCGTTCATTCCTGATACGCCTGTTCGTGTGCTTGATGTGTGCGCCGGAACGGGAAGTAATAGCCTTTTGATAGCAAAGAGCAAGCCGGGAGCAAAGATAACCGCCATTGACTTATCTGCTGATATGCTCAAAATCGCCGAAAAAAAGTTTCATAATGAAAACATTACAAATGTTGATACATTGGTTGCGGATGCTCGGAATACAGGTTTTGGGGATAATTCGTTTGATATTGTTCTGCTTTCACTTGTCCTGCATGAAATTGGCGAAGAGTTGCGGCAAACGATAATCAACGAAGTAAAGCGGATATTGCGCCATGACGGGAGGATTATCATTATTGAATGGGAACAGCCCGTAAAGCGTTTTCAACGGTTTATGTTTTCGCCCATAAAATCAATGGAGCCAAATGGTTTCAAAGATTTTCTGCGTACAGACTTAACTAATTATTTTCGTACTTTCGGCTTGAATGTCATCGAAAGGCAAAGCTGTGATTATACGCAAGTATTGGCGTTGTTAAAGAAATAAGGCGTTTCCATGAAGCTAAAAGAACGGGCAAAGCGGTTAAAAACCGAGATACCCACCGCATTCATCGATAATAGCCACTGAACAAAAAAGTATAAACATTTTATTAGTTTGAAAGGATTGTCTTTCCTCAATCGTATTCGTATTAGAAACGCAAATCAAATTATACGGAGGTACACATTATGAGGAAAACCATCACAGCATTAGCGATAGCCGCTCTGCTTCTTACGGCTTTGCCTATGACCGCGTTCGCCTCTCATGGCAACGGCCATCACGGCGGGACGCAGACCACAAATTATGTGGTTTGTACCATGATAAACTGCACCAAAACAGGCCTGCATATCCACAACGGTATAACCTATTCCGCGCACTGCTATGGCGACGGGCATAACTATCATGCGTTTTGTACCGTTCCTGAATGTACCCTCGCCGGATACCATTCGCATGATGGGACGTACTGTTTCGGCCATGTGGTAAATGACGGCCACAGCTATCACCAAGCAAGGCACGGAGGAGGACACCACTAACAGGAGAAAACGCTTATGCGGAACGAAGCCGCGGCGAACCGTGCGCTTGATCTTTACGCAGACACGGTTCGCCGCATTAGTTTCATCCATCTGAAAAACTATGCGGATGTGGACGATGTATTTCAAGAGGTATTTCTCAAATACCTTCTCCACGATAATCCGTTTGAGAGCGATGCGCACGAAAAGGCATGGCTTATTCGGGTTGCCATAAACGCCAGTAGAGATGTGCTAAAGAGCTTCTTCCGCAGAAATGTAACTGCTTTCGATGAACTGTTTTACGAGCCATTCTATTTACAGGAGCAGGAATCTGAAGTACTGGACGCTGTTTTGAAACTGCCGGAGAAATACCGTGACGTGATTTATCTGCACTATTATGAGGGCTATTCTGCCGTAGAGATTGCAAAGATAATTAGGAAAAAAGAGAACACTATTTATACATGGCTTGATCGTGCGCGAAAGCAACTGAAAGACAGTTTAGGGGGTGAGCCGGATGAAAAATGATCTGCGTAGTGCTTTTGACAAAATACAAGCCGAGGATGCTTTAAAAATCAGGACAGCGCGTTATCTTAACATGGAAATCAACAAGCGCAGTCAGACAGGTACACGCTCACGTTTTAGGCTCGCCGCTGTATGCGCCGCTATTTTACTTTTCGTGTTGGTAGGCGGGTATTCGTTCAATCTCTATTTCACGCCAACCGCCTATGTTGATTTAGATGTAAACCCTTCCATAGGATTGACGCTAAACTGTTTTGACCGAGTGATAGAAAATTATGCGTACAACGATGATGGAACAATGATATTGAGCGAGGTAAATATCCGCTTCAAAAAGTATGATGAAGCTATGCGGATATTGCTTGATGCCATAATTTCGAAAGGCTATCTTTTAGAGGATGGGCTTGTTTCCGTATCAGTACAGGCTGGCGGTAATTCGGGAAATGACATGCTTGAATGGCTGGAACAATTAATCGTAGTGTCGTTGGTAGAACATCACGCAAATGCGGAAACAGACGTTTTTACCGTCACAGACGAAGTTAGGTTGATCGCTCATGAACATCATATTACCCCTGCAAAATATATTGCTATTCTTGAATTACAAGCGATTGATCCTACCGTCACTTTTGAGGGCTGTGCGGGTCATAGTATCGGTGAAATCAGAGAACGTATACGGAATCATGGAGGCAATCACCATATTGATGGCGATGATACTCTACTCACAGATGGCGAACATGGGCAACCGACAGTTGACGATCGCGAAACGGAAGAACATCACGATCAGTCCAATGGTAACGGTAATGGGGAGCATCCGCAGGAAAATGACAACAACCATCATGGTGAGAACAATGGAAGTCAAAGTGCCGGCGCCAACCATGGGCAATCGGAAAGCGAATATACGCCCATTCAACCTGACAATGGGAATGGTGGCCATCATGGAGGTGGAAACGATCATCATTAAATTATTTATTTGAAATATGCCGGTAAATACAAAAAGATTCAAAAAACACTATTCAATGTTTTTTGAATCTCTATTTTTTGTTTATGTCTTTTAGTCAGTTATGCACATTTCCATAGCGTAAATCTTAATTATCTCGCGCCTTCAAATGAAGCCCCATCATTATGATAAAGCCGAGTCCCATAATGACATAGAGCCATATCAAATCTTCTCCGGCGAAGATATAGGCAAAGAATCCGAACACCAACGCCCAAAACGCGGACAGCAGCACGCCGATCACCCAAAATCCTACCTTTGTACTTTGCAGCCAGAACAGTAACCCGAACAATGCTACCGCAATCAACAAGCATAGCGCGGGATGGACATTCCATATCTGATTGCAGATGATCCCACTGATCGCGGCGAGGAAAATACTGTCGAACAGAATGATATGCCCGACGAATATACCGATTATGGTAAAGATAAGGCCGACGATAATTCCGATTGCTAAAATTGCGCCGTATGCGAATAGAGCACCCATAACCTGTCTCCCTTCCTTGTTTCCATAATATACCCGGTTTTTGCTCGCGCCCAGAGTTTTCTTTACCTTTCGACAAATTTTCCCCGGTCCTGCTCTTTCGGTACGGAAAGCAGGCTGTCTACATTCCGTTTGATGACATCGTATTCTCCCGCCTCTCTGCGGGCGGTTTTGTAGTCCTCATACAGCTTTCCCTTATCGGCGGCGAGGGTATCATATTCCGCTTGCATCTTTTCGGCGGTGGGGAGTTTGTCAGTTTTCATTTCCTTTAGCGCCTTTGTCGACGCTTCAAAGAGGATTATATCGCTCTCATGCCCGCGCAGGAATTTTTCCTTGTCGGAAGATTGCCGATAGCGGTCATATACGGGTTTCAGCTTCCGATAGGTGGTGGCGTGTTTCATCAGCAGGGAGAGATCCGCCATGCGGTTCTCTGTGGTCTTGATGGAGGCAAGGATCCTGTCGCTGTTATCGGCGGTGGCGGCGGCTTTTTCCTCCAATACCTCGTAACTGTTAATGCCATGTTCGGTGAGGAAATTCATGGTCTTTGCCGCCTGTTTGAGATTATTGATTTTCGCCCAATGCTCAAATCCGGCGCTCTCCTGGGCTTTGATGTTGTTCTGAATATCAATGAGCAGGCTGATCCGCTTATCATTTAGTTTCGGCTGCCTGGACGGGCGGGGCCTTCCGGCGATCCGCGCGGCAACGGCTTCCTCCGTGTAGTCCATCCCCAGGGTTTTCATGCGGGTAAACCGTTCCTGGCCCGGCGCGCGGCAGGATATATATTTCCCCCGCTTGATTTCGTATCCCTCGTTCTGCAAGCGGCGGATTAAATCTTCAAGGCCGGAGGACGCGGGGATAAGCCTGTCTATGGCGGCTTTGAGCGCGGCCTTGTAGCTGGTCCCCGCTTTATCGGCGGCGTATTCGATATAGCTCTTTCCCTTGTCCTGCCCTGGGATGATATTGGACAGGCCATGTTCCTTACATAGCTTGTCGCTGACGCGGCGGATATAGTGATAGCTTTTTTTATTGGAATGATAATGTTTGTGATCGGCGAAGCTGACAGAATTAAAAATGATGTGGTTATGGATATGCCCTTTATCTATATGGGTGGTTAGGACAAATTCGTACTTGCCACCCAGGGCTTCCTTTGCAAGCTGCATCCCGATCTCGTGGGCCTGTTCCGGCGTGGTCTCCCCAGGGTCGAAGGCCTGTATCAAGTGGCGACCCAGGTGCGTGCCCTTGTCTATGGAATGGCGGCGGGTCCAGGCAAATTCTATATCCGCGGTTTCGGCGGCGCAGCCGAAGGAGGATACCAAAAGTTTCCCGTCCGTTTTGGCGGGATTACAGATATAGTCAAGCGCCTTTTTCAGCGTAGACTTGATAGGATGCGTCTTTGTAACTGCCATATCTGTTCAAGCCTTTCCCTGATTTCCGATATATCCGCTTCATAGGCGGGCGCGCCGGAGTTGAGCCGTTTGGCGATCTGATTGATATTCCTTCCGACGCCCTGGAGCTCGGCGGTAAATTCCTTTATGTTGGCGGTGTCGGTGTAGATGATATATCCGTCAATCGCCATCTTGCGGAGATAGGCGCCGTACCTCTGCGTCGGCAGCAGGTTCATCTTTTCCTCTATCAACGCCTTTTCTTCCTCCGTTACATAGAATTTCATCTGTATATTCCGCTTGCGGTTCGGCATGGCGTTCCTCCGTTTTCATAAGGGTTTGGGATTATCCCAGCAAGCATTTTTGTGTTTTCGGGCAAGGGACCTGAAAACATGAAAATTCGCAAGCGGGTACTCGCTTGCTGTGCTTGCTGCGTTACCCTCCTACTCCCTACAACAACGGAAAGACAGAAATGCCAAACGTAGCCGACAAAAAGAAAAACGCTTCAAACAATCATGTTTGAAACGCTTTGCATAGCTGTATTTTTAGGAATACGGAGGGCTATTCCTCCGTCTCTCTGGCTTCCTCTATCGCTTCCGCGGTTCCCGTCATAACGTGTATTTCTTTTTCGTCCATACCGTCAAGTTTTGCGTCAAGCTGCCGCCGTGTCGTGGACTTGCTTTCGCTCGTATCAGGGAAAAAGAACTGGTCTATTGAAATATGAAAGAGAGTGGCAACCTCATACAGCTTTTGCAGACTCATGTGCTGCCCCCGCGTTTCCACATACATGATGTACCTAGGCGCAAGGTCAAGGATTTCTGCCAACTTCTCCCTTGACATATTCCTTTTTTCGCGGGCATCTTTGACGGCTTGCCCGAAAGCCCCCATGTCAACTTTTTGTTTTTGGTACATTATCATATCCTCCATAGTAAGTTTATATTTCTTACTGCCTGGACGAAACGATATGATAATGTACTAATGGTACAATATTATTTCCTGCAAAGTTTTTTATGCGGATTATGTTATCCTTTTTCGTTCATAGCCGATATGCCACCTGTATATAAGCGAAATATTAAATTTAATATTTCTTCCGGTGATATATCCCTTTGTCTGCGATGCCAAAGGCGAAGCAAGGAAAGGACCGTTGACAGGTGATACTCCATCAAATAGGGCGATAAAGGATTTTCTTTTGAAATGTTTAATTGGTGCGATTCAAAAGGAATATTATCTTTTAACTTCTCTAAAAAGCGATTGCCCCCGTAATCTCCAAATAAGGCATTTAGGTAGAATCCTTTTTCATCGAATGCAGAAAGCATCTTTTGGATACTTCCTTTGTCCATTTGCCTTTGGCGCATTGAGTCCAATACATCTTTTTCAAGATAATCTAACAAATCATAAACATCACGGAAATGTTGGTAAAATGAGCTGCGATTATAGCCTGCCATGTTTGTAATTTCTTGGACAGATATTTTTTCAATCGGTTTCTGGCTGTACAGTTCACAAAAAGCGTCCATAAAGGCTTTTTTGGTTTTTGCGGTGACTTCCGGCTGTTTTTTCATTTTCGATACCTCCAAAAAAAGATTGCATATCACCCGACAGAATACGGGAAATCTGTTGGTTGATGTAATTGACCTAATAATTTATAATATCATTATACAACACGTTGTTGAATAAATCAAGAATAAGGAGCAAAGCACAGTGAGGATATTTTGCTTTTCGGGAACCGGCAATTCCTTCTCGGTTGCCACGGGAATTGGCAAACACTTTTCCATAATGCCGGAACATATTACGAGCTTCAAAGATGCAAGCTTAATCGATGTCGCGGATTCGCAAATCGGCATCATCGCGCCTGTTTATTTGAATGATATTCCAAAAGTTGTGAAAGAGTTTATCTTGAGACTCTCGTTTACAGGCGCTAACACCTATGTATTTTCTGTGCTTACCTCAAGTAGCGGAAAAAATAAAAATGGATTTAAAAACATCAATTTGGCTTTAGAACAGCATAACGTGAGGCTGGCTCTGGCTTATGACATATCAATGCCAAGCAGTTTTCAAGAGAGAACAGATATGGATTCCGTTCTTAGCGCAGTACCAGAAAAAGTTGTGGAGATTGTTGAGGCAATAGATGATAAACACGAAAACTATATACCGCGCGGCTCAACTACGCTGCCAAAAAACTTCACAAAATTATCGGTAATGTATAGACCCCTCTCCCGTATGACCGTTACAGAGAAGTGCAAAGGTTGCGGCTTATGTTGTGAATTATGTCCGACACACAATATAGAAATTGAAAAAGGGAAAGCCATTCGAAGTAAAAATTGTATCGCCTGTACCGCTTGTGCAAATTGGTGTCCGCAACGCGCAATAGAAAGCCGTATGCTAAAAGGCCAATATCATCACCCCGAAGTCAGTGTAACTGATTTACTACCAATCCAGAAATGAGGGATAGGGAAATGAATATTAGAGTGGTGTATCATTCCGGCTATAAAGGCAACACAATGAAAGTTGCCACAGCTATAGCGGAGGCGCTTAATGTCAGAGCGGAGCGGATAGGTAAAGAAAAAATAGAATTTACGGAGCCGGTTGATCTGCTTTTTGTCGGTAGTGGCATTTATGCTCACAAACCGCATAAAAAAGCCAGCGCATTGATTAGAGAGGTGAATCCCGCAATAGTGAAAAACGCCGCTGTTTTTGGGACATACGGTAATGACTCTGAAATTGGAGAGCAAATAAGAAATCTGTTGCAAGAACAAGAGATAAATGTACTTGGAGAACCGTTCGTTTGCAAAGGCGATTCCATAGGCACGGATAACAAAGGACATCCCAATGCGAAAGACTTAGAAAACGCGAAAGAATTTGCCGAAAAGATTGTGGAATATATCACGTAAAGGAGAAAACAATATGAAACCGAAACGCGCAATACAAAGTGGCGACGCTTATTACTATGAAAAGATAGGTGCGGAAAAAGGACATATCGCTCAATGGGAGGACGGATATCGAACTAAAGGCTTGAAAGGCGCTTTTGAGTGGTGGTATTTTGATTCTCATCTTGAAGATGATTCCAGTCTTGTCATAACATATTTTGCCGGTGTTGGCAAAAATAAGCCGCGTATTGATGTTGATTACACTTTAGCTGATGGAACCTTAATATCGGAAAGAATTACTGTTTCGGAAAATGATTTTCATGCCTCTACGGAAAGCTGTGATGTGCAGATAGGTGATTGCACATTCAAGGGTGATCTTCATACATATGATATTTTTCTAAAAAACGATAACCTTGAAATAAGTGTACAGCTTATTGGAAATGTCCCGGCGTGGCGTCCTGAAACTGGATATATTTTCTTCGGAAACAAGGATGAACATTATTTTGCATGGCTTCCGGCGGTTCCAGAAGGGACGGTAAACGCGGCGGTTACGATCAATGACAAAACGTCTCAGCTTTCTGGTACTGGCTATCACGACCATAATTGGGGTAGTTCAATGATAATGATGACGAGGATGGTCAACAACTGGTATTGGGGACGCGCAAAAATAGGGGATTATCAAGTCATATCTTCTTACATTACAGCCGGAAAGAAATACGGTTACAAGGAGTTCCCCATTTTTATGCTGGCGAAAGACGGTCAGATAATTGCGGATGATGCTGAACGTTTCCTGCGCTTTTCAGCGACAGACTTGTATATTGACAAGGATACGAAAAAGCCTGTGCATAACTGTTTGACTTACGATTATGATGATGGAAAACAACACTATCGCATTACATATCACCGCAAATCAGATTTATCAAATAAAGGGAAAATGAGCGAAGTTACAGGAATAAAACGATTACTCATGAAGTTGATCGGACTTGACGGGGCATACATACGTTTTTCCGGTGAAGCTACAGTCGGTAGATTTGAGGGGGATACAGTAGTTGAAAGTGTATCTGCCCCTGCAATTTGGGAGTTGATGTATGTTGGCAAAACGCCGCCAGAAAGATAAAAAGTGGTGTATTAACGCATATATTGAGTGTGATGCACAATTTCCTTTACATTGAAATAATCGTCTTGCATTATCCGGCGCGTAGATAAAGCGATTTTTGAATGGGGGCATAAATTTTAAGGAGGTGGGGCAAGGTGCATAGCGTTTCGGATAAACTCGGAAGCGTCATAAAATCGGCGCGGCTTGAACGGCAGTTGACGCAAAAGCAATTAGCCGACCGCCTTTCTATTTCCTCCCATCACCTTAAATCTATCGAAAACAAGAAAAAGACCCCAAGCTGTGATTTGCTCTTTTATATTATCCGGGAGCTTGAAATATCAGCCGACACGATATTTTACCCGGAGTACAGGCACGACAACGCTATGGTTGGCAAATTGCGGTTGCTCTTGATACGGTGTGACGAAAAGGACATAAACGCTATCACGGCGACGTTGCAATACTTGATAGAAAATAAGCCGGATGGGGGTGAAGTCAATGCCGCGCTTAATGAATAATTCCATGAGCGGCGTGGTATGATTGCACCGCCGACAACAAAATAAAATACATATTTGGTAGCTCGTCAAAAAAAGCCTGTTTTCATTAACAGGCTTTTTTACATATACAGGGGGTCTGTCAGCCCCCCGCAGGGTATCTGTCAGCCACCCTAACAGCGAAAGCGGTAACTTGTCAAAAAAAGGCCGTTTTTTTCATGGGGGGCTTGCGGCTTCCTGTATGTATTATACGGTGTAGTCGTATGCACTAATATTCAGTTCGCCCGGTTGGATTTTATCCAGTCGGGCGTTTTTGTTTCCGGCGATAAATATATTTCGGATTTTTCGGCGCGGATTTGGAAATCCGCAATTTTACGGCGTAGTAATGTTAGGGGGATAAAAAGACCACGGGCAAGAAGCCCGCCGCCCTTTCTGGTCGGACAAGCAACCGGATAAGGACGGGGGCTATATGTCAATTTTGAGGGGATAGCTCCGCTCCTTTCCGGCCGGAAAGGAGGTGAGAGCATGGAACCCCGGAACCATGAGGAACACATACGGCACAGCTTCGACAGCTATTGTAAAAAGGTGTTGAAGAACAAGGCCATTGACCTACAACGCCGGATAGCGCGGCGCGGTGAGCGCGAGGTAGCTTTTTCGGCATTGTCGGCGCGGGAGTTGGCAAGGCTGGCCGTCGCGGACGAGTATTTTACAGGCGAATATGTCTTTGACGTACCCGGTGGAAGCGTCGGCGTGACGGACGCCAACCTTGCCGAAGCGTTGAATACGCTCCCGGCAGACAGGCGCGAAATCGTCCTTATGTCGTATTTTTTTGATATGACGGATAAGGAAATCGCAAAAAGGCTGAACATGGCGCGTAGCACCGTCGCCTATCAGCGGACAAGCTCTTTGCGCGAATTAAAAAATCTAATGGAAAGCGAGGAATAGCACATGAACGGACACAAGACCCATTCAAGCGGCTTGCTCCCGTTTCGCGTAATCGAGTCGGCGGCAAGCGGCGACGTGGACGCGATTAACAAAATCCTGCGGCATGCCCTTGTTGAGCAGCGGGGCGATCGCTGTGAACCGCTCGATGATTTTGTCGTTGCTGTTTTCTGCCATGTATGCATGCCTCCTCGCATTGTTTTTGACTAGCCAACAGCATTATACGATTTTGATCCCGGCCATTTTTTCATTCTACTTGATAATTGTCAGATGTATGCTGCCGTCACATTTGCCCCCAGCCATATGTTTGCCATCCCTAGCTTGTTCCCGCTGCATTTTATGGGCGATGGCGCCATTTCCAGTATCTGTTCCAGCTCGCTGTAGCACGGACCGGGGGCAATTGCGATTTCGCTCACAGCACGGCCCTCACGCCCGAAAAGAAGCTTGAGCTTGCCGACTGCCCCAATGATGCTCCCGCCGACCCGCTTGATCCACCGCCTGACTGTGGACTCGCTCGCCGCTGTCTCTATCAGTATCGCGGGCTCTGTTGCGCTGTCAATGATCACGCCCTCTATCTCGTTCCCGCTGTAGTGTTTGTACGGCAACAAAAAGTCCGGTAGCAGGGCGTGCCATTTCTCGCACGCCCTGCACCAGACCACCGTTATTGCTATTCTTTCCCCCGTTTCCTTGATCCCACGGGTATAGTGTGAGTGCACTGCCATAGGATCCGTGCACAACTCACAGCGGATGCTGCCAGCGGTTATGTGCCCTTTAATTATTTCCTCGCTTTTAACTTCATATTCCTTGATGTTCCCGCCAAGATACAGTACATGAATAATGCGACTTTTTAGTGCGCGTTGAGCGGGAAATGAGTGCGCACTGAGCGGAAAAGCAGTGCGACATCAGCGTTAATATAGTGCGATAGTATCGCCAAATAGTGCGACCAATGGACTTGACCGTAACGTAAAGAAGATGTACGCTTAGATTGCTTTTACTCACACGGAGGATAGTGCAACGCTGAGGAGCGACATGAGCGCCGTGTGAGGTTTAGCGTGGAGAGTGGGGCCTCCGGCGTCACTCTTTCCCTTGCTGGAAGCAAGGAGTCACTCTCCATGGAAAACAAATGCGATAAACCTAGCGCCGGAGGCGCAAATGCGGCGAAGCCGCTACTGGTCGAGCCCCATGCGCTCCCGCATTGAAATGTCGCCCTCGATCATGATCTCATACGAGTTGTGCACAATGCGATCTAGGATAGCGTCGGCGATGCGGCTTTCTCCGATCATCTGATACCATCCAGCCGGCGCGGATTGCGCGATAAACACAGTGGATGCCTCTCCGTACCGGGATTCGATTATCTCAAACAAATCCGCTGTCTGCCCCTCTGTAAGGGGGCTGAGCAGCCACTCGTCAAATATGAGCAGCTTGTACTTTTTGTAAGCCGCCAGTGTCTTTTTGTAAGTGCCCTCGCCCCGTGCGATGTGCAAGTCCTCCAGCAACTCCGGCAACCTGATATATTTGGTCTTGACAAGCTGGCGGCAGGCGGAGACTCCCAATGCACACCCGATGTAGCTTTTGCCAGCACCAGATGCGCCCATAATGATAATGTTGTTTTTGCCGCTTATGTATTTCCCCGACGCAAAAAGCGAAATCTGCTCCTTGTTCAATTTGCGGTCATAGTGGTACTCGATGTTTTCAACGCATGCGCCCGGGAACTTGAAAGTTGCCGCTTTCTTAAGCCTCTGGATATGGCCATTTTTGCGGTCTGTCCACTGATGGTCGACAATCATGCCGAACCTATCCTCGAATGAAATCCCCGCCATGTCTGGGTTCCCTATCTGATCACGAAATGCCCTAGACATTGGTTTGAGCCGCATTTCGCACAGTTTCTCGATGGTCTGTTCGTTCAGCATTACTTTTTCCTCCCATAGTACTCGGCTCCGCGAATGAACGAATGGCTTTCGTCCACAGGCTTCTCCGATGTTTGCGGCGCTGCAGCTTTATCGCTGCCAGATTTCAGGATTGCGTCGATGTTCTTGTAGCTGGGGCTTGGCGTGTATGAAAGCGCCCTCTCGCAAGCTGCTTCCAGCCTTTTTGCGCCATGCCTGTCAGCCAGCTTCAGCACGCCGATGCATGCCCGATAACCCTGCTGCTCGATTTTATGGGAAGATAGGATTGCGCCAATTGCGGTCTTCGTGTTTTCACCTATGGATTTTGCCCATGACAGGAAACGCTCTGCGTTCCACTCAGTGTAGGTTTTATGCTTGTCGGGCATATGGTCCGGGGTGGTCTGGTATTTACCCGGCCTACCGTATTGCCGCGGATGGGAGCATACGCGCAGATTGTTGTAGAACACCTCAACGGTGGCGGCGGTGACCCTCACATCCATTTCTTGCTTGATATATTCGTAAGGCACGCTGTAGAAATTTTTCTCCACCTCAATGTGATAGTTGAACCCCGGGGTCAGCTTTTTCCATACTGCCAGCTCGTAGCGCTCTTTAGGCAATGGCTGGAGATACTCCTTTTCATCTTCCAAAAATGCCGTTAGGCGGCTACCGGGCTTCTTTTGAAAGGGTTTCTCGTTGAAAACCAAAAGTTTTTCGTCTATGGCCTCGTTGAGGTCGGAAAGGTTGAAAAATGTCCGATTCCTGAGCGCGGCGATAATCCATGTGGATATGACGCCGACTGTTCCTTCAACCGAAGGCTTGTCTTTAGGCTTCCGCACGCGGGCGGGTATGACGGCGCATCCGTAGTGTTCTGCGAGCTCGCCGTAGCTCTTGTTGATGGTAGGTGTGCGCCAGTTAACCTTGTCCACACCGGTCTTCAGGTTGTCCGGGATGAGTATGCGCGTTGATCCTCCAAAGAACTCAAATGCGTGGATATGTGCCGTTGTCCAGCTCTCCTGGTCTTTTGACAGGAACGCCTCCACATAGCTGTACCCGCTGCATGGCAGTGTGGCTACAAATATGCTTGCCGGTGCGCTTTCGCCAGTCACGCTGTCTACGACGGATGCGGTTATGCCCGCCCAGTCCACCTCCATTTTCTCGCCTGGTTTATGGGTGATGTGCATTGTTGCCTTGGTCGTCTGCACGAATCGGTGATAGTGGAAGCGGAACTGCGTGAACGCATATGGGATTTCGCCGGACTGTTGGCATCTGCTGCAGTATTCTTCCCAAAGCAGCGTCAGTGTTACGCCTTTCTTGCCCAGTTCCTTGTGCACCTTTTCGTAGTCTGGCATTCGGCGGTTTTGCTCATTTGACTTTTCAGGGAAAAGCAAATCTGCTAGTTCGCGGTCTCCCATGCCCTTGGGTAGCGGTGTTTCCAAGCCCTTGAGCTGCGCCCGTCGCAGCACATCTGCGACCGTGTTGCGCGAGTATCCAAGTGCCTCTCCGATACTCGTGCGGCTCAGCCCCATATCGGCCAAGCGGAGGATTTCGCGGTAGTCTGTCATTTTACAGACCTCCAAATGATTATTTACGCTCTTTTCAGAACGCAGATAGCCATTTTACCGCACTGCACTCTTCACCGCTCTAGCTGCACTGCAATTCCGCTGCTACTGCACTCACTTTCCGCTCAGACTGCACAATCCGAGCCGCTGTATTCAATCATGACTCATTCCGAGCTTCCGCCGTGGCCATGCCGCTTCGTCGATGCCCCTGCATATCGGATATAGTTTTTCCGACAATAGCAGGCGGTTGTACAGAATCGGCCTGTGTTCCTTCAAATG
>Ga0082212_10004314_pt1 | contig 19745 bp, 19 predicted proteins | sample TergutNt197P3_FD_71548 | JGI IMG/M metagenome (GOLD analysis project Ga0082212, IMG submission 71548) | Neocapritermes taracua P3 segment gut microbial communities from Petit-Saut dam, French Guiana - Nt197 P3 | ecosystem: Host-associated > Arthropoda: Insects > Digestive system > Gut ... | reverse complement strand
TGTCGGATTCGAGGCGGTTAGAAACCAAACGGGACTTAACAGTTTTGTTATGACGCCGCAGAAATGGATTGACCTGACAGATGCCATAGGTATCACATCCAAAGCGGGACGTTATGGCGGCGGTACATTCGCACACAAAGAAATTGCATATGAGTTTGCGTCATGGGTGTCGGTTGAGTTCAAACTCTATCTCGTCAAAGAATTTGACCGGCTGAAAAATGAAGAGGTCCGTCAACAGGCACTCGAATGGAATCTGCAACGCACTTTGTCAAAAATCAATTACCGTATCCACACCGACGCCATCAAAGAACAGATCATCCCGAAGGAAGTCACGCGGGCGCAGGCGGCAGCGGTCTACGCATCCGAAGCCGACTTATTGAACGTGGCCCTGTTCGGCATGACCGCCGCTGAGTGGCGGGCGGCCAACCCGAACAAAGATGGAAATATGCGCGACCACGCGACGCTGGAACAACTCGTCGTGCTGTCGAATATGGAGAGCATCAACGCCCTGCTGATCCGTCAAGGTCTGCCGCAGGGTGAGCGGCTCATCCAACTCAACACCACGGCCATCACGCAAATGAAATCGCTCGTCAGCGCGTCAATTCCGAAGCGGCTGACATGAGCCAAACCATCCCGCCCCGCAGGGCGTCACACATGAGTTTACGTTAGTGGCAAGCAATGCCGCGGTATATACCGGCGGCCCGTTTGAGCAGTTTTCCCTATCGGCAAAACTGCTCAAACTGCTTGTTGGGCTGCCGCCCAAACCCGCCCGGACGGAGCGTTCCCGCCCCGTCCCAAAGCCGCCGTTGGCGTCTGCTGTGCGCCACGGGCGCGGTACAATCACGATGAAAATGTTACCGCCCGTGAGCAACCCGCTCATGTGTTTTCGCCGGATAAATCGGCCCGTCAAGTATCCAGTCCGTGTTCTGTTTCACGATTTGCAATTCCATCATTTTCTGCTTGGCCTGTTTGTATTCGGCATAGAGTTTTCCCTTGCCCGCCGCCAGCATCGCGTATTCCTGTTTGAGTTGATTGATGGACGGCAATTTCTTCAGCCCCAAGCCGTCAAAATGTTTCTTCGCGGCGATGCAGAGCGTGACGGCCTGACGGTTTTCTTCAAAGAAATCCGCGTCCCTCCCGGACGCAATATATCGGCGATATGTGTCACGGTATTTTCCATAATAACCGATGTGTCCTTGCAGTTCTTTGATCTCAGCCATGCGTGTATCGCTGGCCTTGATTTCTTCTAAAAGCTCACGGTGACGCGCCGAGGACTCGGCCACAGTTTTTGTGAGAAGGTCATAATCCAGCAGCTTGTGTTCCTGCAAATAGATTAGTGACTTTGCCGCTTGCTGGAGGTTAAAACACCTGGCCCAATTCAAGTAGCCGGTACTCTTCCCTTCTTGCAATTTTTCTTGAAGGTCGATGACCAAATTGATTTTCGGCGGCGCGGTTATTTTTTGCTTCGGCGCGACTTTCCGTAACCGGGAAAGCAACCGGGAAGCAACTGGGAACGACACAGCAAAACATGAGGCGGCGACATAAATTGGAACACAATGGAAAACGCCGCAAACCATTGAGGTTGCAGCGTTTTGTGGTGGGCCATCAGGGACTCGAACCCCGAACCGACCGGTTATGAGCCGGGGGCTCTAACCATTGAGCTAATGGCCCGCGATAAAGAAATTAGCAGGAAACGACTTGGAGATTAGCAACGGAGCAACCGGTTATGAGCCGGGGGCTCTAACCATTGAGCTAAAGGCCCCGACGCGGGGCAATGCCGCCATCTGGCGGCGTTTACTTATTATACACGATTCTCCGCAAAATGCAAGGGGGTAGCATTTTGAGTTTCCCCATTTTGGATACACATAGGCTCCCAACGCAAGACAGGCCAAAGGGTTTCAGGATTTTGCTTTTGCTATTGTGGAAAATCTGGGGATAAGCCCAGCGACAAGGAATGCAACAATAAAAAAACAGAAAAACCCTTTGGAAACGCAAGGCAAAACAGCCTAAATGCGGTATAATGAAACTGCTGAAAGAACCAAAATGCCAAGCAAGAAAGGCTGTTTTGTATGAACCATTATACCAGACTTGCAGGGCAGTTGAAACGGAGGCTTTGCAAATTTTCTAAGAAAATTTGCAAAGGCATCGGCAAGCCTGAACAACGATTGATGAGCAACCTGCTTTACGGGATAGCTGAGAGTGGCAGTTGTCATCTGAACTCCGATATTCGCCGGAGATAATCCGTATTTCTATTCGCCTTCTAGTTTACCATAATCCTTCACAATTGTTAATGGCTTCGACTATATCAATCTTAAAATGGCCAATTTGGTAAACCGTATCGGCGCTGTTGTTGTCATTGGTATCCAAAAACAGTTTAGGATACTTGTCGGTAAGGATCCCTGTCCATCGTCCGCTCATGGCGTGCCAGACGTCAGTCGCGGCGTTCTCAACCGGCGCTGCGGCGGAAGGGTAATCACTGTTATTTATCTTCCAGTTTAAGCGTCCCGCGGCCCCGGCGCGTTTTATGTCCGCAGAAAAAGATATCGTTACCTTCTGGTTTTGATAGCCTTTCCCCAAATCATGGTAAACGACAGCCCAGCTGTCCGGGTTGGCGACTTCCAGCGCATATTTGCGGGTTTCGTCCGGCAAACTGATGATCTGGCTGGCCGACGGGCTGGACAGCTTTGCCAGATTGACGCGGCCGGCCACATCGTCCCGGAGTTTGATCGGGACATATCGCTGCAGCTGCTTATAGCCAAGCCCTATTTCTATGTCTCTATTGAATACATTGTCTTCATCCAGATAAGGCATATTGCCCATAACGCCGCGGCTGCCGTCAAGCTCAAAGTTTGTGGTATCAATCCACCGGCTGATTTTATCCTGCACTTTATGGATGCTCTCGTCGTCTTCGTCGATGCTTACCGCCATGGCGTATAAGCCCCCCGGAAAATCGACTATCCTGAGAGGACTTACGTCGGCTTGGGCCACGCCGTCCGCAACGGCGCATATCCATTCGGCTTTATCATTTTTAGGCAGTAAAAAATCAAAGCAGTCGAAAATCACAGCCTTATACAAATGCAAATGCTTCCACATTTGGTTCATATATCCACCGTCTTTGAACATATCCTCCCACAATTGGTCGCCCGACGTAACCGCTCTGAAGCCCGGTATTCTGACAATCATTACGTCGGGGATTTTTCTATCCAATTTTTCGGTTATTTCCATCAGACGGCTTCCTTTGGATGTTCCCGGGTTACCGTTGTAATCCACGTTGACAAGCTGCCCTTCGATCTCCTTGGCCTTATCGTACAGCATCTTCACATCCGCGTCCTTGGAAAAATCCGCCTGCCGGATATGCTCGATAAACTCCATGACGATCTCCTTCAGTTCATGGAGCAGGGCGACTTCGCCGTCTATATCATCAACCTTCTTACCCAGCACCTCCAGCACGACCTCCGAGCCGGACGTGCTGAAGATGCGCTTGATGTCTTTGACGCTGATGTTCAGCTTGCGCAGGATCAGGATCCGCTCCAATTTCTTGATCGCTTCCCCGTCATACATCCGGTAGGCGTAGTCCTCGCCGCGGGTGCTGGTCAGCAGACCCATCTCCTCGTAGTATTTGAGAGCGCGCGCCGACACGTCATACTTCAATGACACATCCCTGACCTTAATCAATTCACTCATGATTTCTCTCCTATTCTAAATTGGGTTTTATGATGGGGACAGATTCAGTATAAACTACGACGCAACGATGGAGTCAAGAGAAAAGTAAAGATATTTTTTATCTTGCGTTTTTGCCGCGCTTGATGTATACTTTTATAAGTAGACTTTTGCAACTTTGAAAGGGGTGGCGGTATGCAGCGCGGCGTCCTTGCGCTTGTCGTGGACGACAGTGAGATCAACCTCATCGTGGCACAAGAGTTACTACGCGCCTTGTCGGTCGAGGCGGATCTCGCGGGCGGCGGCGCCACGGCGGTCGAGATGTGCAAGTTGCGCCGCTACGATATTATCTTGATGGATCACCTCATGCCGGAGATGGACGGCATTGAGGCGGCCCAACTGATAAGCGCCGTCAGCGACACGCCGGTCATTGCCATGACCGCCAACGAGGATCCCGATGCGCAGGAACTGTTCCTTAGAAACGGGTTTGCCGGTTTCCTGCAAAAGCCGGTTGAACTAGAGCAACTGTCCGCGCTGCTGACGCGGATCTTACCGAAGAAAAAGCCCCGGATAGGCCCCGTCGCCAACGCGAGGACAGGCGAAGGATTGTTCGAAGACGAGGAGGACCCGGCAGAGGAGCGTCCGGCCGCCACACTGCCGATGGTCGCGGCTGAAATGGGCCTTGACGTGCAAAAATCGGTCGGCAAACTGGGCGGGAACGAGACGGCGTACTTATCGGTTTTGCGGCTGTTTACGCAAACCGGCCCGGAAAAGCTGAGATTGCTTGAGGGAATGCTCACCTCTTGGCACTGGAGGGATTTTCTGATTGCCATCCACGGGCAGAAAAGCGCTCTAGCCAATATAGGCGCGGCCGCGCTGTCTGAAGAGGCGCGCGTCATAGAGTCGGCCGCGAAGGACGGGAAATACGAGCTTGTCGAGGCCGTTTTCGGTGGGTTCCGTTTCCGTTATACGGCTTTATGCGAAAAACTGCACGCGCTGTGGCCTGAAGAGATCATTGAGTTCCGCGATGTATTGGAAGAGGATAATGAACGGCTGCCGGATATTCTGCGGCAGATCGGCGTTTATTTGGACGATCTGGATCAGGAAGAAGCGCTGGACACGTTGACTCCATTGCTTTGCATCCGCTTTGGAGAACCGCTCGCCTCCGGCCTTACGGCATTGCGTTCCGCTATCGGTTCCTATGATTATGACGGGGCGGCGGAGCAGATCAAGCGGTTATTGAAAGGAGCATCCAAATGATACAGGACGGCAACAAACCCACTGTGATCGTAGTGGATGACGAGGCGACGAATCTCAGCTTCCTTAAAGAAATTTTACAGGATGAATTTAACATTCGCCTTTCCCCTTCCGGAGAACGGGCGATGGCGTTTATGGAAAAAAGCGCTCCCGATCTCCTCCTGCTCGACATTGAGATGCCCGGGATGAACGGGTTTGACGTCATTCGCGCCGTCAAGAAAAACCCGCTGTGGCAGGAAATTCCGATCCTTATCCTCACAGGGCAGGAAGACCGCGAAGGGGAGGAATTGGCCTTTTCTCTGGGGGCGGTCGATTACATCCGCAAACCCATTTCCGCCGGCGTTGTCAGGGCGCGGGTCCATTTGCACAGGGAACTGATGAATCATCGGAAAAATTTGGAAAGCCTTGTTGACACCCGTACCGAACAGCTTGAGAGAATGAAGGACGCCATCCTGAACGTTCTCGCCAACATGACCTCATACCGCGACAACGAGACGGGCGCGCATATCAAACGCACCACCATATACGCGAAGGTACTGATCGAAAATCTGATGAAGCAGAACCATCCTCACTATCAAATCGACCCGAGGTACGCCGATTCCGTCATTAAGTCGGCCAAGCTGCATGACATCGGCAAGGTGGCCATTCCCGACAGCATCCTCTTTAAGCCGGCCAAGCTGACGGTGGAGGAATTTGAGGTCGTCAAAAGGCATTCGGTGTACGGCGCGTTTATATTGGACTCCGCCATCGATGAATTGGGCGGGGATACGTCTTTGTTCCTCAATGTCGCCCGCGAGATCATCATCGGCCACCATGAGAAATGGAACGGAAGCGGTTATCCCGCCGGCATTAAGGGCGACAGCATTCCCATTTCGGCGCGGATCATGGCCATCGCCGACGTCTATGACGCGCTGATTTCCGAGCGTCCGTATAAAAAGCCTTTTTCCCATGAGGTTTCGATGAACATCATCCTCAAGGACGCCGGGACGCACTTCGACCCTACCCTTGTGGAACTGTCGCTCCATGTGATGCAGGGGTTCAAGGACATCGCGCTGATGCACAAGGACGACCACAGCTTTGAGGTATATGAAGGGATCTACCTGTAACCCCCTTTTTTGCACCCGTAGCTCAGATGGATAGAGCGTCAGACTCCGACTCTGAAGGCCGCTGGTTCGAATCCAGTCGGGTGTACCAAATTAAGACGATGATATTGATAAAAAATTATCGTACCAGAAACGCCGCCGTGAGGGCAATCCTCCCTGCGGCACAACGAAAAAGCGGCGCACCGTTACGGGTGTGCCGTTTCTACTTATTCCATGTTTTTTTCAAAAAATGATTGCAATAAATGTAGAATTATGACATAATACATACAAGCGTGTGGCAAGATTCTGTGGCTGTGTTTCGCAGTCGTTGACAAAAATGGTGAGAAGATTTGTCATCATCAATTTGTGATCTTATGTGTCCATTCGTAGTATTGAACATAATGAGTTGCCACACGCTTATTATTTATGGAGGTAACGCTAACGGTGAAACTTAGCATAAACGATTTAACAAACAGAAATGAATTGGCGGTTTTCCTTGGCGTCCCTTTGAAAAAATTTACTCATATCTTATATGTAAAAAAGCCTGAATTTTATTATTCTTCTTTTACAATTCCTAAGAAAAACGGGGATGCAAGACAGATTAACGCCCCGACTGGAGACCTTAAATCAATTCAACATAAACTAGCTCAAAAGCTGTGGGATCATCAACAAAGCATTTGGGAAGAGAAAGCTATAAAGCCCAATATATCTCATGCGTTTGAAAAAAAGAAAAGTATTTTGACAAATGCTAAGATACATAGGAATAAAAGATTCATTTTGAACCTTGATTTAGAGAATTTCTTTAGCAGCTTTCATTTTGGTCGGGTTCGCGGATTTTTTATCGCAAATAATTCTTTCAAAGTTTCAGAAGAGGTAGCAACAGTAATTGCTCAAATCACTTGCTATAATCAATGTCTTCCGCAAGGTGCGCCAAGTTCCCCTATAATAACAAACCTGATTTGCCAAATTTTAGATTATCATATATTGAAACTTGCCAAAAAATTTAGATTAAATTATACCCGCTACGCAGATGATATGACTTTTTCTACCAGCGACAAAAGCTTCTTAGATACTAAGAATAACTTTATTTCTAAATTGACCCTGATCGTTAAAAGTGCTGGGTTTTCAATAAATGACAGCAAAACAAGATTGGTTTATAAGGATTCACAGCAAAAAGTAACTGGATTGGTTGTAAACAAAAAAATAAGCGTTAATAGGGCTTATTGTCGCGAGACTAATGCAATGGCATATAATCTATATAAGAATGGCAGCTTCCACATTAACAATGAAGAAGGTAAAATTGCTCAATTAGAAGGACGTTATTCATTTATAAACCAAATTGATAGATATAATAACTATGTTGATAGACAACTTTATTGGACAAATGAAAAGATAGACAATCAACTAGATAGATTTACTAGTCGCATAAATGTCAGTAAGCACAATTTCAAAGCATTAAATGGTCGAGAACGTCAATATCAGAAATTTCTTTTTTATAGATATTTCTATGGGAATGATAAACCATTATTATTAACAGAAGGAAAAACAGATATTGTTTACATAAAATCCGCCTTAAAGAGTCTTTATTCAAATTATCCAACTTTAATAACTAAAAAAAATAATGGACAATTTGAATTTCACATCTCTTTTTTACGACGATCTGAAAGGCTGTTATATTTTTTTGATTACTCGTTTGATGGCGCTGACGCAATGCAAAAAATTTACAATTATTATAGCGGAAAATTTGGAATGCCTAATTATTATGAATACTTTAAAAAATTTGGTAAAGCAAAAAAACCAGTTTTCCTTATATTTGACAATGAAATTTCAAGCAAAGAAAAACCTCTATATAAATTTTCTAACCATTGTAGACTTTCCAAAACACAAAAAGATGAATTGTCTTCAAAGCTAATAGTTAATGTAATTAACGAAAGCAATTTATTTATCCTGACAAACCCTATGCCTGATGGCTATAATGAAAGTGAAATTGAAGATTTGTTTGATTCGAGTGTGCTTTCTCATCAAATATCTGGAAAGAGATTTTCAAGAAATAGTGATTCCGATGCAAGTCAATATTATGGAAAAGAGGTTTTCTCGAAATTTATTTCTTCAAATTACCAAAGAATAGATTTTAGTAATTTTAATCCTATGCTTGAAAAGATTTCCGAAACAGTAAGTCCCACACAATAAGCCTTTTACAGGCGTAGAAACAGGCGCAGTAGTTATAAAGAAGCGGCGCACCGTCAGGTGTGCGGCTTCAACTGAAGACAAAGGCAAGCTGTCATGCTGTAGGCGTACGAAAAACGAAAAACCCCTTGACAAAACCGCGAAGGTCTGCCATAATGGCACAACAGCGCGATGACGGAGAGCGCTTTCCACGGATCCCGTTCAGAGAACTGCCGGGCGGTGCGAGGCAGCGCGGATAGAGGGAAGGCTTCTCGCTCCCGAGCGTATATAGTCTCGCCGAGACACAAAGCCCGGGCCGGGCGACCGGTTGGGGGAACAAGGGTGGTACCGCGTATAACTACGCCCCTTGGAGCTTGCGCTCCGGGGGGTTTTCTGCGGGGCGCGCCGGGAGGGATTGCAATGCCTGAATTGCTGCATTCCACATTGGGCGATTGGATGGACGGGATGGCGCTCCGGCACGGAGACTGCGACGCGCTTGTCTACCACGGCCGCGGTCTGCGCCTGTCCTATCGCGAACTCAACGATGTGGCGCGGCGAACGGCGCGGGCGCTGCTCGCGCTGGGTGTGAAAAAGGGCGACCATGTGGCGGTCTGGGCCACCAACACGCCGGAGTGGATCTATACGCTGCACGGCTGCGCCAAGATCGGGGCGGTGCTGGTGACGGTCAACACCAACTATAAGATTTTTGAGCTGGAATACTTACTGCGCCAGTCGGATTGCAAGGCGCTCGTATTCTGCGACGGTATCAAGACGAGCGACTACCATCAGATCTTGGGCGAACTGCTCAAGGACCTCTCCCGCGTCCCAATGCTGCGGCACATCATCCATATGGACGAGCCGGGCGGGCGGAAAGCGACGGCCGGCATCCTGCCGTGGAGCGAGTTCATCCAAATGTCGGACAGGACGCCGATGGAGAAGCTGGACGCGGCGCAGGCCGGGCTGAACGAACACGAAATCATCAACATGCAATATACCTCCGGCACGACCGGCTTCCCGAAAGGCGTCATGCTGACCCACCACAATATCCTCAACAACGGATATTTCATCGGGGAGAATATGAAATTCACCGAAAAAGACCGGCTCTGCATCTGCGTGCCGTTTTTCCACTGCTTCGGCCTGGTGCTGGCGCAGATGGCGTGTATCACCCACGGGTCGGCGATGGCGCCGGTGGAGGTCTACAGTCCCGCCGCCGTCATGGAGACGGTGCAGGCCGAGCGGTGTACCGCGCTGCACGGTGTGCCGACGATGTTCCTCTTTATCCTCGACCACCCGGAGTTTGGCAAATATGATTTCTCCTCCCTCCGCACCGGCATCATGGCCGGCTCCACCTGCCCGGTGGAAGTCATGCGCCGCGTCAACGAGCAGCTTGGCCAGCGCGAACTGGTCAGCGTGTTCGGGCAGACGGAGTGCAGCCCCGGCATGACGATGAGCCATGCCGACGACACCTTAGAGCGGCGCACGACGACGGTGGGCAAACTGCTGCCGTTCACTGAAGGGAGGATCATCGACCCCGAGACGGGGCGGGAAGTCCCCCCCGGCACGCCGGGCGAGATCGTGACGCGCGGCTACCATTTGATGAAAGGCTACTACAATATGCCCGAGGCGACCGCCGCCGCCATCGACGGGGACGGCTGGCTGCACACCGGCGACATCGGGACCTGCGACAACGAGGGGTATTACGCCGTCACCGGGCGGCTGAAAGATATGATTATCCGCGGCGGCGAAAACATCTACCCGCGCGAGATCGAAGAACTGCTGTATACCTGCCCCGATGTGCGGGACTCTCAGGTGGTGGGCGTGGCAAGCAAAAAATTCGGCGAGGAGGTCGCCGCGTTTGTCGTCCGGCGCGAGGGGTCGGAGATCGGCGGGGAGGGGATCAAGGACTATGTAAGCGAGCGTATGTCGCGCCATAAAGTGCCGAGTTATGTCTTTTTTACCGACGCGTTTCCGATGAACGCGGCCGGCAAGATTCTAAAATACAAACTGCGGGAGCAGGCCGAGGAGCTGGTCAGGGTTGAAAAAGGGAATTGAACTGCGGGCTCTTGTCCTCGCCGGATTGTTCGCGGGGCTGGACGTCGTCTGCACGCGGTTGCTGCCCGCGTATTTTCTGCCGCCCGGCACCTGGCTGGTCCGCGTCGGTTTGCAATTTCTGATCTTCGCGCTGGCCGGCTGGACAATCGGCCCCGGCTGGGCGATGGGCGCGGCGATGGCGTCGGACGTCGTCGGGGTGCTGATAAACCCCACCGGAACGGGGCAGTTTTTCCCCGGCTACACCCTCACGGCGGGCCTGAGCGCCCTGGTCTACGGACTCTTTTTACACAAACGCCGGCCCTCCTATATGCGGGCCGTTCTGGCGGCGGCGGCGCATATGCTGGCCGTCGCGCTGCCGCTGACCTCTCTTTGGAGCGTTACGCAGGGGTTTTACCCCACCTTTTGGTCGTCCTTTTGGCTGGCGCTGCCGTGGCGGGCCGCGCTGGTTCTGCCATACTCCCTGTTGATCTTCGGGGCGCAGAAAGCGCTGAATAAGGCTGTGGGAAAACTGTGATTTACGACGTCGCCGTCATCGGCGCGGGGCACGCGGGCATTGAGGCGGCGCTGGCCGCCTCGCGCTTGGGCTGTTCCGTCATATGCTTTGCCACGCAGCTCGACGCGGTGGGCAATATGCCCTGCAACCCGTCGGTCGGCGGCACGGCCAAAGGCCATCTGGTCCGCGAGATCGACGCGCTGGGCGGTGAAATGGGCAAGGCCGCAGACGCCTGCTGCATCCAATACCGGCTGCTCAACCGCGGCAAAGGACCGGCGGTCCATTCGTTGCGCGCGCAGGCGGACCGCTCCGCGTACCGCGCCTATATGAAGCGGCGGCTGGAGCAAGCGGTCACGCTGAAACAGGCGGAGATCGTGTCAGTGGACAGTGGACAGTGGACAGTGGACAGTTATAGGCTTACCGCATCGGCCGGGATGAATTATGACGCGAAAACCGTGGTCGTCGCCGCCGGAACCTTCCTGAACAGCCGCGTCTTGACCGGGAGCCATATCCGAGAGGCGGGGCCGGACGGGCTGCTGTCCGCCGCCGCGCTTTCGGGATCGCTGCTGAAGCTGGGGCTGAGGCTGAGGCGCTTTAAGACGGGTACGCCGCCCCGCGTGTTGGGGCGGACGATCGATTTTTCCGTGATGGAACGTCAGGAGGGGGAGGATACTATACCGTTTTCCTTTATCTCGCCCCGTCCCGTCCGCAACGCCGTCTGCTGCTGGCTGACATGGACAAACGAAGCGGCCCACAAACTCCTGCGCGATAACCTTGGCAAAAGCCCGATCTATTCCGGCGTGATCGAGGGCGTGGGCGCGCGTTACTGCCCGTCGATCGAAGACAAGGTGGTGCGTTTCGCCGATAAGGAACGCCACCCTGTTTTCTGCGAGCCGATGGGACTGGATACCGACGAGTATTATATGCAGGGGCTGTCGTCGTCGATGCCGGAGGAGGTACAGGAGCAGGTTCTTCATGCCATTGCCGGACTGGAGGGCGCCGTGATGACCCGCCCCGGCTATGCCATCGAGTACGACTGCGCCGATCCGCTCTGCTTTACGCCGTCTCTGATGTCGAAACAAAACCCCGGCCTGTTCGGGGCGGGACAGATATTGGGGTCTTCCGGCTATGAGGAGGCGGCGGCGCAGGGCCTGATCGCCGGGATTAACGCGGCGAGGTATGCGCTGGGGAAGGATCCCTTCCTTCTGCCGCGCTCATCCAGCTATATCGGCACGCTGATCGACGACCTTGTCACGCGCGGTACGGAGGAGCCGTACCGGATGATGACCTCCCGCAGCGAATTTCGCTTGCTGCTCCGCCAGGACAACGCCGACGCCCGACTGACGCCGCTCGGGTATGAGATCGGACTTGTTTCCAGGGAGCGGTATGACGCGGTCGCGGCAAAGGTTCAGGCGGTGGAAGAGGAAATCGCGCGGCTGGAAACGCTCCGCCTGACGGCGGCGCTGCGCCGCCCGGACGTGACATACGCGTCGCTTGCGCGGCCCGGCCTGCCGGACGAGGTGGCCGAGCAGGTGGAGATACAGGTCAAATACGAGGGTTATCTGCGCCGCCAGCAGGCATTGAGGGAGGAGATGGCCCATATGGAAAACCGGGCGCTGCCGGAGGGGATCGACTATGCCGCGATACAGGGCTTACGGCTGGAGGCGCGGGAGAAACTGAACCGTGTGCGCCCGAAAAGCCTGGGACAGGCGTCCCGCGTATCCGGCGTCAGCCCGGCCGACCTGACGGCGCTGATGATCTGGCTGCGGTCTGGGGAGTGGACAAGCAGCATCAAATGTGATAAAACGTTGCTATGAAATCATGTTATACGGGGTGCGGAGATGTACATTCTGCAAAACGCGCTGAGCAATGTAACGCGTAACAAGGGCAGGAACATATTGACGGGGTCGATTATCCTCGCAATTATCGTCACCACGGTTATTTCCCTTATCATCAACACCGCGTCCGGCGCAATGATTGAAGATTACAAAGCGCGGTTCGGCGCAAAGGTATTTATCAACCCGGATACTTCAAGGCTTACGGCACTGTCCGGCGGGCCGTCTGAACAGACGGTGCCGCTGCCTGAGGTTTATGCGGCTCTTGCCGGTTCCGGCTGCCTGATGAGCGCGGATATGTCCTGCCAGGTGCCTTCCGTAAGCGATACGCTTTTAGGCATGGGTGAAAGCGGCGGCGGCGCGGTTCCGATTTCGCCCGGCGGCGGTTCTTTCACAAAATTCCCTACAATGAACGTAAAGGGGTATACAAACCTTGAACAGCTTGATGATTTTAGGGAAGGTTACAGAGGAATCACGTCCGGCACTTTTCCCGCGGGCAATAACGAGTGTATTGTCAGCGAGGATTTTGCGGCGCTAAACGGCATTGAGGTGGGAGACGTCATAGATATAGCGCAAGGCATGGTTGAAAACAATCCTTTGACTTTGACCGTTGCGGGCATATACTTTGACTTTACCGCAAATATGTTTGGAGCCACAACCGACGCCCCTGCCGCCATCAATGTGCGAAACGACATCCTAACGAATTATGAAACGGCTTCCGCTTTCGCAAAGTCGGACCCCCGCGTAGATACCGCCGCGTATTTCCTAAAAAGTCCCGACCTGATTTCCGCGTTTGAAAGCGAAGCGCGCGCCGCCGGATTGTCCTATGATTACAAAGTAACGATTGACGAAGAGGCCTATAACAGGGTTGTCGGCCCCGTTGAGGGAATGGCCAAAATATCGTTTACATTTATGCTTATTGTGCTGATACTGGGCGGCTTGACCTTAATCCTGCTTGCCACGCTTTCCATACGGGAGCGCAAGTATGAAGTCGGCGTCCTGCGGGCCATGGGTATGAAAAAGCATACGGTCGCGTTCGGTTTGATGTTTGAAAGCTTGACCATAACCGTTGTCTGCCTGGGGATCGGCCTCGGCGTCGGCGCGGCGGCCGCCCAGCCGGTATCGGATATGCTGTTAAAAGAGCAAGTAGCCGCCGCCGAATCAAGCGTCCATTCCGGGTCAGATATGTTTTACGCCGGTACGCAAACGGATGCAAACGCGAAACCGCCGACGGATATAGACGTTCGTTTGAACGTAAAGGTAGTGATGACGATTGTCTTCCTATCGCTTCTGCTCGTTTCCGTTTCCAGCGTAACCGGCATTCGCTATATCACAAAATACGAGCCAATCAAAATACTGATGGAACGGAATTAGCCGAATCGTTTGAAACACGCCGCCGCCCAAGCCCCTGTCTTTGCCCTATTAGGCGTTCAGGCGCTTCAAAGCGCATTTTTGGGGCGACCCAAATGTTCGTTGCATCTCCCATAATTTTCTGCTATACTGCAAAACACGGAGATACGATAAGCGAGATGAAGAAAGGTTGGGCTGTACATAATGACGATAAGGGAAGTGGCGGAACTGCTGGGCGCGCGGGTGCTTTGCGGCGGGGAGAATATGGATCAGGCGGTGTTGTCCGCCTGCGGCTCGGACATGATGAGCGATGTGCTGGCCTATGTCAAGGAACAGTCGGTCCTGCTGACCGGGCTTGTCAACCCGCAGGTCATGCGCACCGCCGAAATGATGGATATGCGCTGCATCGTCTTCGTTCGGGGCAAGCAGCCCGACGAGGCGATGCTGGAACTGGCCGACAGCCACGGCATTGTGGTGATGAACACGCCGCTCCGCATGTATACCGCCTGCGGGCGGTTGTACGCGGGCGGCCTCAAGGGAGAGGACTTATAAATTGGGACACGGGCCTATAACCGAACGGTATCTCGTCAACGGCGACGACTTTCAAGCGGCCGGCAGCGCTTCGAGCGCGATGAAAAAACTGCTGCGCAGCGTCGGCGTACCGCCCGAGGCCATCCGCCGCGCCGCCATCTGTATGTATGAGGGCGAGATCAACATGGTCATCCACGCCAGCGGCGGCGAAGCCTCTGTCAGTTTTGACGGCGAGACGATCACGATCACGCTGGCCGACAAAGGACCCGGCATCGAGAATCCCCAACTGGCGCTGAAGGAGGGCTGGTCCACCGCCACCGACGAGATCCGCGATCTCGGGTTCGGCGCGGGGATGGGACTGCCCAACATGAAGCGCAACGCCGATGAACTGACGATCGAAAGCGTCGTCGGGGAGGGCACGCTGATCGTGATGAAAATAAGGGTGTGAGCCTATGACCTACAGCGTCACGCTTGACGCGGATAAATGCAAAGGCTGTACCGTTTGCGTCCGGCAATGCCCCACCGAGGCGATCCGCGTGCGGGGCGGCAGGGCTTTGATTATACCGGGGCGCTGTATCGACTGCGGGCGCTGCATTTTAGACTGCCCGCACCACGCCAAGCGGGCGGTCTGCGACCCGCTGGAGCGGATGGAAGATTTTCGCTATACCGTCGCCCTGCCCGCGCCCAGCTTATACGGCCAGTTCCGCAACCTAGACGATATAGCGATCGTGCTGGGCGGCCTGACCGAGATGGGCTTTGACGCCGTCTACGAGGTGGCCCGCGCCGCCGAGGAGATGAGCGCCCACGCGCTGGCCAAACGCGGGCTTTCCGAAAAGGCCCCCGTCATCTCCACCGCCTGTCCGGCCTGCGTGCGCTTGATCTGCCAGCGCTTTCCGCGCCTGATCCCCCATCTGGCCCCCGAGATCGAGCCGGTGGAACTGGCGGCGCTGGCCGCCCGGGCCGAGGCGGTGCGCAAAACGGGGCTGAAACCAAACGAGATCGGCGTCTTTTTCATCACGCCCTGCCCGGCCAAGATGACGTCGGCGCATTCCCCGCTGGGGTTGAGCGAACCGGTGCTGGACGGCGCGTTCTCGATGGCGGAAATCTATCTGAAGCTTCTCCCGGCGATGAAGCGGGCCGCCGAAAGCGGCGCGGCCTCCCAGACGTCTGGGCTGACCGGCGTCGGCTGGGCGGTGTCGGGCGGCGAAAGCACCGTCTTGCGCCGGCTGCGCACGATCGCCGCCGACGAGATCCCCAACGTCATTGCCGTGCTGGAGGCCATCGAGGACGGCAAGCTGCCCGAGGTGGACTTTGTGGAGGTGTCCGCCTGCACCCAGGGTTGTGTCGGCGGCTGTTTGACCGTGGAAAACCCCTACGTCTCCAAAATGCGCGTCCGGACGCTGATGAAGTCCCTGCCCGATACGCTGGCGACGCGCCTCCGGGACGGGGAACCCGGCACCCCGCCGGTCCGCGACCTGCCGCTGAAATACGCGCCGGCCGACATACTGGACGGCGACATGGCCAAAGCCATCGAAAAGCGCCGCGTGATGGAAGCGCTGCTGGAGCGCCTGCCGGGGCTGAACTGCTCCTCCTGCGGCGCGCCAAGCTGCCACGCGCTGGCCGAAGACGTCGCCCGCGGCATCGCCAACGAGAGCGACTGCGTCTTCCTGATGCGCGAGAACATGAGCGAAGGCGACTACCTGCCGCCGCCGTTTAGGCGGTCGTAGCGCAGAGTAATTTATAGAAGGAGAATTATTGTGGCAAAAATAAAGTCATTCATGCCAAAAAATAGAGATTTGAAAATGAAAGGCGTTAAAGAGGTTAACTGTGAATTTTATGTAGGATATGATGAAAACGGAGTAAAATACATCGCACTAAGTACCACCGGGGAAAAAGGCAATAGTGTTAACCAAACATTGCATATAGACGCTATTAACGCCAAAAAAATCATCGAAATACTTACTGATACATTTTGCTTTTGATTTCCATATTAAGGATGTGAGGCGTATGACCGTTCAAACCATCGCCGGCGCCCTCAACCTCGCCGTCCTGTCCGGCGACGGGGAGGCTCTGTCCCGCCCGGTGGCCGGCGGTTACTGCGGCGACCTTTTGAGTTGGGTGATGGGCCGCGCCCCGCAAGACGGGGTGTGGATCACGATCATGAGCAACCTCAATGTGGCGGCGGTGGCGGAACTGGCCGACATCTCCTGCGTGGTGCTGGCCGAGGGCGTCGCGCCCGACCCGCCGCTTTTGGAACGGGCCAAGGCGGACAATCTCGCGCTGCTGCAAAGCAAAGAACCGTCGTTTACGTTGGCCGGGAAGATTTTCGCCTTGCTCAATGGATAAGTATTACGATCTGCATATCCACTCCTGCCTGTCGCCCTGCGCCGACGACGACATGACGCCGGCCAATATTTGCGCGATGGCGAAGCTTGCGGGGTTGGAGATCGTCGCGCTGACCGACCACAACAGCTGCGGCAATGTCCGCGTCTTTTGCGACAGGGCGGACAAGCAGGGCCTGATCGGCGTCCCAGGGATGGAACTGACGGCGCGGGAGGAAATTCATGTCGTCTGTCTCTTTCCCGATTGCGATAACGCGGAACGGTTTTCGGATTATGTATCCGCGCGGCTGCCGGATATTGCGAACAAGCCGCGTATCTTCGGAAATCAGTTCTTCATAGGGGACGGCGACGAGCCGCGCGGCGAGGAGCCGCGCCTGCTGCTGAACGCGGCCGACATCGGCGTATACGACGTGGCCGCGCTCGCGGCGGGATACGGGGGGATCGCTTTCCCGGCCCATATCGACCGGGACGCGTTTTCCCTGCTGACGGTGCTGGGCATGTGGGACGACGGCTTAGGTTTCACCCTTGCGGAATGTAGGGGCGAACTGCGTTCGCCCGCCCTGCCCGCCGATACGCCCGTACTTACAAACTCCGACGCGCACCGCTTAGACGCCATCCCCGACGCGCGGCGAACATTGCCGGTGGCCGCCCCGACGGCAAAAGCCGTTATTGACGCGCTGAAGGCACTGTGATATACTACTTTTCGAGTGTTACTTATAAGGAGTGAGATGCTTCGTGCCAAATACCAAAACCGTGATCCCCTTTTCGGCGACGCCGGAGCAGATGAAGGCGCTCGACGCCGTCATCGAACAGCACAAGGGGCAGCCCGGCGCGACAATGCCCGTCTTGCAGGAAGCGCAGGGCATTTTCGGATACCTCCCGGAGGAGGTGCAGCTGAAGGTCGCCGACGGCCTTGGACTCAGCCTCAGCGAGGTATACGGCGTCGTCAGCTTTTACACGCAGTTTTCCCTCAACCCCAAGGGGAAAAAGCAGGTGGCCGTCTGTATGGGTACGGCCTGTTATGTCAAGGGCGCGGGTGAAATCTTGGAGCGCGTCGAGAAGACCATCGGCTGTAAGGCCGGTTCCGTCACCAAAGACGGCGCGTTCTCGATCGACGCCACCCGCTGCATCGGCGCCTGCGGCCTCGCGCCGGTCATCATCGTGGACGGCGACGTCTACGGGAATTTGCAGCCGGATCAGGTCGAAGGCATCTTGAAGAAATATCTGCCGTGAAAGACCTCTCCCTGAGCGTCCTCGACATCGCGATGAACAGCGTCAAGGCCGGGGCCTCGCTGATCGGGATCACCGTTGCGGAAGACGGCCAAACCCTCACCGTCCGCGTCGCCGACGACGGCTGCGGGATGGACGCGGACTTTCTGGCCCGCGTGACCGACCCCTTTACCACCACACGGGACACCCGCAGGGTGGGGATGGGCATACCGCTGTTCAAGCTGGCGGCGGAGCAGGCTGGGGGGACGTTTTCCATCGAAAGCGAACCGGGCCGCGGCACCGAACTGACCGCAACCTTTGAAGCCGGTCACTTGGACAAACCCCCGCTGGGCGATATGCCGGCCACGGTGACGACGCTGATCCAGGGTTCGCCGGAGATCGATTTTGTCTACCGCCACACGGCTCCCGGCGGCGAAGCGTCGCTGGACACGCGGGCGCTGCGGGAAGCGCTGGACGGTGTCCCGCTGGATACGCCGGAGATACTGGCGTGGATACAGGAAAACCTGGAAGAGGAAGAAAGGATGACCGCCTCATGAAAAGCATAGAAGAACTGAAAAGAATCCGCGAAGCGACCTTGAAGAACATCCATCTCCGCAAGGAGGACGGCGAACACTCGGTCCGCGTTGTCGTCGGCATGGCGACCTGCGGCATCGCCGCGGGGGCGCGCCCGGTGCTGGCGGCCTGCGTGGACGAAGTCGCCAAGCGCAATCTCTCCCAAGTTTCGGTGACGCAGACGGGCTGCATCGGCGTCTGCCGGCTAGAGCCGATCGTCGAGGTCTATGTCCCCGGCGAGGAGAAGGTGACATACGTAAAAATGGACGAGGAAAAAGTCCGGCGCGTCATCCACGAACACATTGTAAACCACCAGATCGTAACGGAGTTGACGATCGGAGCGGAGGAATAGCTATGGAACTGGTAAGGTCGCACATTCTGGTCTGCGCCGGGACGGGCTGCCACTCGTCCAAGAGCGACGACATCATCGAGGGGCTGAACAAGTGGCTTGCCGAGGAGAAGATGGACAAGGAAGCCCGCGTCATCAAGACGGGCTGTTTCGGCATCTGCGCGCTGGGACCGATCGTCGTCGTCTATCCCGAGGGCGCGTTTTACTCGCGCGTAAAACCGTCCGACGCCGAGGAGATCGTCAAGGAGCATATTGTCAAGGGGCGCCTTGTCACCCGTCTGCTCTATGACGAAACGAAAAAAGCCGGCGCCGTGTCCTCGCTCAACGACACCAATTTTTACAAGAACCAGATGCGGATCGCGCTGCGCAACTGCGGCGTCATCAACCCCGAGTCAATCGACGAGTACATAGCCTTCGAGGGCTATTCGGCGCTGGCCAAAGCGCTGACCGAGCAGAAGCCGGAGGAGGTCATCGACGTCATCCTAAAAAGCGGTCTGCGCGGGCGCGGCGGCGCCGGTTTCCCGACCGGGCGGAAGTGGCAGTTTGCCCACGACGCCCCGGGCGGGATCAAGTACGTCGCCTGCAACGCCGACGAGGGCGACCCGGGCGCGTTTATGGACCGTTCGGTGCTGGAGGGCGACCCGCACAGCGTCATCGAAGCGATGATTATCGCCGGATACGCCATCGGGGCGCGCCAGGGCTATATCTACGTACGCGCCGAATACCCGATCGCGGTGGACCGGCTGAAAACCGCGATCAAACAGGCGAAAGAATACGGCTTTTTGGGGGATAATATCTTCGGTACCGATTACAAGTTCGATCTGGAGATACGCCTCGGCGCCGGCG
>Ga0082212_10003441_pt2 | contig 19745 bp, 17 predicted proteins | sample TergutNt197P3_FD_71548 | JGI IMG/M metagenome (GOLD analysis project Ga0082212, IMG submission 71548) | Neocapritermes taracua P3 segment gut microbial communities from Petit-Saut dam, French Guiana - Nt197 P3 | ecosystem: Host-associated > Arthropoda: Insects > Digestive system > Gut ... | reverse complement strand
TTTTTATCCTCTTCCTTGCCCTTTTGTGGTATATGCTTCATCTGCCCCCCCGCCGCAACCACGCCCTGACGGAACGCAACGACGCCCTTGCCGAGATGAACGCCACCAAAGACAAGTTCTTTAGCATCATCTCCCACGACCTCAAAAATCCCGCCGTAGCGCAGCGGGACGCCATTCAGTTGTTGGTCAAAAATGACCGTGTGTGGGACGCCGACACCCTCACCGACTACTACGCCGGATTGCTCAATTCGGCGGACGGACAGGTAGAACTTTTGTATAACCTGCTCAACTGGGCTAAGATTCAGACGGGTAGAATGGCTTACACGCCTACCTCCTTTGCCCTTGTAGCGCAACTCCGTTCTGACCTTGTCCTGATTCGCAATATGGCAGAAAAAAAAGGTATCACCTTTGACGTTGCCATACCCGATGATGCGATGGTTAGCGGCGATGCCAATATGCTGATTACCGTACTTCGCAACCTCCTGACCAACGCCGTCAAATTTACCTCGGCGGACGGAACGGTCGCCTTAGAGATTACCGAAAACTATACCGACAAGGCATCCGCTGCGGTTACGCATACCTTTACAGTAACCGACACAGGCACAGGCATGAGCGCGGTGCAGATAAACAACCTCTTCAACTTAGACAGCGCCCATTCCGGTCGTGGAACGGCAGGCGAACAGGGCAGCGGGTTGGGGTTAATTGTATGTAAAGAACTACTTGAAAAACATGGCAGCACCCTGCACGTAGAGAGCGAAGAGGGGAAAGGGAGCCGGTTCTGGTTTACCTTGTAAAAATCGTCAATGTACTGACGAATTTTATATAAAATTTGTCAATTGGCGAATTGTTTTTATCTTTGCCACCTCAAATTAGAACGTCATGGAAATAGTCAAAAGAATCCTTGAGGATGAGATTATCAAGAGAATAGAGCCAAATAAGGCGGTGTTGATTTTTGGAGCAAGGCGGGTGGGGAAAACAATATTGTTGCGGCGATTGATTCATGAATTTTCGGGTAAATCACTATTACTCAATGGGGAAGATTATGACACGTTGGCACTTTTAGCAGACCGCTCTATAGCCAACTACCGCAGATTGCTTGAAGGCGTGGAGCTACTTGCCATAGACGAAGCGCAGCACATTCCCGACATTGGTCAAAAATTGAAACTGATGTTGGATGAAGTCGAAGGCATTAAGGTGATCGCCACCGGTTCTTCCTCTTTTGACCTGCTCAACAAGGCGGGTGAACCATTGGTAGGTCGAAGCACACCGTTTCTCCTTACGCCCTTCTCCCAAAGAGAGATGTCGCAAACCGAATCGCTACTCGATACACGCAGGAGTTTAGAGACGAGAATTGTCTATGGTTCCTACCCCGAAGTGGTGTTGATGGATGGCTTTGAGCGCAGGAGTGATTACTTACGCGATATAGTAACCGCATATCTATTAAAGGACATTCTAACTGTTGACGGCTTAAGAAATTCGAGTAAAGTGCGTGATTTATTGCAACTTATCGCATTTCAATTAGGCAGTGAAGTATCATACGAGGAGTTGGGCAGGCAGCTTGGAATGAGCAAGAACACCGTAGAGAAATATTTAGACCTCCTCTCCAAGGTATTTGTGATTTATCGTTTGGGCGCCTACTCCCGCCACCTGCGCAAAGAAGTTACCAAAGCCGGAAAGTGGTACTTCTATGACAACGGAGTTCGTAACGCCATCATCGGCAATTTTACTCCGTTGGCAATCAGGAATGATACCGGCACTTTATGGGAGAACTATCTCATTGGCGAGCGCCTTAAAGCAAATCATAACAAAAACCTGTACAAAAGGTTTTACTTTTGGCGCACCTACGACGGACAGGAGATCGATCTTATTGAGGAACATCCCGAATCCCTTACTGCTTTGGAATTCAAGTGGGGCGGCAGAACCGCCACTGTGCCGGTTGCCTTTAAAAACGCCTATCCACAAGCCTCATTTAATATCGTAAACAGGGATAACTATCTGAATTACATATAGGGTACTCGTTTTTACTTTTTTTCCGGCAAAAACCGCCAGAAGCGTTTGGGCAAAAGTTGCCTGTGCAACTTGGGGTTGAGGCGCTCTTTGATGGTAATCGACTTAAAGTAGGTTTGCCACAACGACTGAAACAGACGCTCGTCTGCGGCGGCTTGGTCATCGTTAAGTTTACCCGTTTGGAGGTTGAAGTGGAGTTGGTCAAAAGAAACCACTTCCGTTTTGTGCAGGTCGTAGTAGAGTCCATAGTTGCGCTTTACGTCGTATATCACCCACTTTTGATCTCCAAAACGGTCGGTAAAGAAGTCTGCCACCAAAGATAAAACGTTATATATCGGCTCAATGGGCGCAAAAAAGATGCCGTCTGCGGTTTTTTGAAAACGTACAAACATACGCATACGCTCCGCTTCTCTGCCCACCCGCCGATATAACTTGGCGCATTGCAACACATCGTCATCGGCAAAATTGACTTCAATTGATTTGGATGAAGCAAACGCCTTTTGCATATATCTAAAAATAAGCAGTTCCACATCAGGAAGTTCCGACAGGAATACCACCGAAAGCATTCCGCACGCCTCTTTGGAAATCCTCTTATGCAAGCCGCGCCACACCCGTTGCGCCTTAACCTCATCTGTAACCACCGTAAAGATGGAGTCGCTGAACAGAGGCAACACCTCTCCATCTCCCACAATTTTGTCGGGGAACACTTTGTAGGTGTGTGCGTCAAAGACCAAAGTCAACAGTCCTTCAAAAGTTTTATCGTAGATGTAGGTATTCATCTATCTCATAGATACTTTTGTAAACCAATGCTACACCAAAATAATATTGTGTTTTCTACATTGGTCAATCATTTCTTGCGGCCATATACTCGCTTGTGTTTCACCAATATGTGCCTTGCGAAGGAAGTACATACAGAGACGCGACTGTCCGATTCCTCCGCCAATGGACAGAGGCATCTCATTGTTCAACAATTTTTTATGGAACATCAACGATTTCCGTCCTTCAGCGTTGCGCATAGCAAGCTGACGAAGCATCGCCTCTCTATCCACCCGAATCCCCATGGATGAAATCTCCATAGCACATTCCAACACGGGATGCCACAGCAGAATATCTCCGTTAAGCCCTTTGAATCCATTTTCGGTAAGGGTAGTCCAATCGTCGTAGTCGGGGGCACGGCCGTCGTGCGGAACTCCGTTTGCCAGGTCGCCGCCAATCCCAATAATAAATACGGCGCCATACTTTTGGGTGATCAACCTTTCACGCTCTTTGGGCGTCTTGTCGGGAAAGGTAACGAGCAACTCTTCGGAGTGTATAAAGGTTATGTAGTCAGGAAGTTGAGGAAATAATTCGGGATAGTTTTCATAAACAAAGTACTCGGTACGTTTGAATACATTGAATATTTTTTCCACTATCTGTTTCAGGTATCGGAGGGAGCGGTTTTCGGAAGAAATCGCCTGTTCCCAGTCCCACTGGTCAACGTAGACAGAGTGGAGGTTATCCAACTCTTCGGCTGTACGAATGGCGTTCATATCTGTATAAAGACCATAGCCGGTCGGAATCTTGTACTCGGCAAGCATCATACGTTTCCATTTGGCCAATGAATGCACCACTTCGGCAATCGCATTATCCATGTCCACAATGGGAAAAGTAACCGCATGCTCCACGCCGTTCAGGTCGTCATTCAATCCCGTGCCCTGAAGTACAAAAAGGGGTGCAGTAACACGCCTCAACTGAAGTTCGGAAGAGAGATTTGACTCAACAAAATCTTTCAATAACTTGATGGCTTTCTCCGTTTGTTTCAAATTCAACAACGGATCGTACGATTTGGGAATAAAAAGTTTTGACATTGAGAGAATTTTTAAAGGGTACAAAAATGATAACTTTTTTGTTGTTTCAAAAAAAAAGCCCTATTTTTGCACCCCGATTTGCGGCGCGATAGCTCAGTTGGTTAGAGCGCATGATTCATAATCATGAGGTCGGGAGTTCAATTCTCCCTCGCGCTACACAAATAAACAGTTTTGAATCAACAAATCCCGAATGTAAACCGTTCGGGGTTTTGTGTTTGAAGAGAAATGTATTAACTTTGCCTTTATTCTCTACTCAAAATACTCCTGCTATGGCCTTTCGACTCTCTCTATTTCACACCCCCAAGCCACGTGTCTTTACCTACCGTCCTCTCTACTTCGACCCTGAAAAAGAGAAGTGGGAGCAACGCAGGGCGCAACTGCATGCTCAGGAAAAGATTCATCACTCTGATGTTGAAGAAGTTTTCAACACCCAATCGGATATTTCCGCTTTTGATCGTCCGGGCAACTGCGAGCCACTGTTCCGTAGAGACTCCGATTTCCGCCCCGGTGCAGGCATTCGTGGTAGTTTCCAAAGATCCCTTATTGAAAGTCGCCGACATTCCGTTGAAAATAAGTACATTCGGATAATCGTTCTAATCACTATCCTCATGCTCTTTCTTGTTGCCGTCTATTTATCCAACGGATTAAGTTATTTATTTAGATCGTTATACACCCAACCCCTCCCATAATAACTGCCCCTGCCCTGCCGACAGGGGGTTGATAACTGAAAAATGAACATGATTCACATCCTTCCCGAACATATTGCCAACCGCATCGCCGCCGGTGAAGTAGTTCAACGCCCCGCATCGGTGGTAAAGGAGTTGCTTGAGAATGCCATAGACGCGGGCGCATCCAAAATCAGCCTCATTGTGGAAGATGCCGGACGTACTTTGATTCAGGTAGTGGATAATGGTTGCGGAATGAGCGCCGGTGAAGCGAGGATTGCCTTTGAGCGACACGCCACCTCTAAAATCAGTTGTGCAGAAGATTTGGAGTGTATTGAAACGTTTGGCTTTAGAGGTGAAGCGTTAGCAGCCATTGCCGCGGTTGCGGAGGTTTCATTAAAAACACGCAGGGCTGAGAACGAAATGGGAACCCAATTAACGATTCGGGGGGGCAAATTTTTGGAAGAAACGCCAACTTTTTGCCCTGTGGGCGCTACTTTTGAGGTACGTAACCTCTTCTTTAATGTACCGGCCAGAAGAAAGTTCTTAAAATCGGATGCATCTGAATTTAAACACATTGTCTCTGAATTTACCCGCATCGGGCTTTGCCGGTGCAACCTTGAAATGAGGCTAATTCACAATGGCCAAGAGATATACTACCTACCTCCCGCTAAACTCAAGCAGAGAATTATCAAGTTGTTGGGGAAAGAAATGAACAAAGAGTTGGTTGATTTTGAAGTCAACAGTTCTATCATCAAGATATCCGGCTATATCGGAAAACCGGAGGATGCGAGGAAAAGCGCAGGAAATCAATTCTTTTTCATCAATGGACGTTTTTTTAGAAGCGCCTATTTCCAGCGATCTGTTTTGGATGCCTACGAGCACCTGATCTTAGATAAGGGTAGGGGCTTCCCTTCATGGTGTATCTTCATGGAGATCAATCCTCAAGAAATAGACGTAAATATCCACCCTGCCAAAACAGAGGTCAAGATCGAAAACGATCAGATGGTTTTTCAGATATTGCAAGCGGCTGTTAGGGAAGCGCTTGGAAAAAATGCACTGGGCCCATCTATCGACTTTGATATGGAGGGTATTCCCTTGATACCTCCCTTGAAACGAGGTTTTTTTGTACCGCCTCCAAAAATTGATTTCGACCCCTTTTTCAATCCCTTTGACGAAGAGCGTTTCAACCGCCAAGGCACCCTCGAAGAGGAGGAGCATCTCTATCATGCTGAATTTCTGGAGCAACCTATACAACCTCCAATCATACAGTTTAAAGAGAGGTATCTGCTCACCCCCGTCAAATCGGGATTGTCGGTGATACACATCCAAAGGGCATATCAACGCATCCGTTACGACCACTACTTGGACCTCATCGTAAATAATGGACAGGCGAATCAGTTAACACTCTATCCGCAAGAGCATTCCTTGCACCCTTCAGCCGTAATATTGTTGGAAGAGGTAAGGGATGAACTGTTGCAGATGGGGTTCGATATTCAAAGTCAAGGGAACGAAGCAGTGACGGTATTTGGGCTACCTGTGGAACAATCAACTGAGTATGATGATGTCAAAGAAATGCTTGAGGCGTTTGTTGCCCAACTCTCAGAGCGTACTGCCGAACTTAGGGAGGAGGGCGCCCGTTGTGTAGCCCTCGCGTTATCCATTGCAGAGTGTCGCAATGTTCACGCAGCCTTTGATTCAAGCAATGCCACGCAATTTGTAGCCAACCTTTTTGCCTCCTCCCAACCCTCCGTTTCTCCACAAGGGAAACCGTGTATGCACATTATTTCCACCCATGAATTCGCCAAATGGCTGCCTTGATAAAGTGTTATCAAAACCCAATAAATCAATTTTAGATTATCAACAAGATGAATTATTTTCAAAGAAGCGGTTTTTTGGCAAATATGCCTCCGGTTGTCAAAAATCTATTGATTATCAATGCTATCATGCTTCTCGCCACCTTTATTACCGGCGACCTCCTGTATGAAAAATTGGCTCTTTTTTATCCTGCTTCTCCCCTCTTTAAGCCATATCAGTTTGTTACCCACATCTTCATGCACGGAAACTTTTTGCACCTCTTCTTCAATATGTACGCTTTGTGGGTTTTTGGGTGCGCCTTGGAGTATGTGTGGGGAAGTAAACGTTTCTTTACCTTCTATATGGCAACCGGAATAGGCGCAGCGGCATTTCACACCTTTGTGCTTTGGCTCACCGTCTCCTCCACGCCTGCAAACACGGTGGCTTATTACCAGATGCTCATGACCCCAACCGTTGGCGCTTCGGGAGCAATTTACGGTGTACTTTTGGGATACGGTATGTTATTTCCTAACAATGTGTTACAACTATTATTCCCCCCTGTTGCATTAAAGGCAAAGTGGTTTGTGCTCATCTTTGGCGCTTTAGAACTCATTCTGGGGCTCACCAACAGGGGCGGAAATATTGCCCACTTTGCCCACTTGGGAGGGATGATTTTTGCCTATATTTTCATACGCCTTTGGAGGCAAAAGGGGAGGATGTACTTTTGACCATGCGAAAACGTTTCTCACTGTTACGGTGGATATTCCGACTCTTCGCCATCATTTTTGGGGTGGCATTGTCCATTTCGTACTGTTCGATGTACATTAGCCCCATCCGCTTGTGGATACCCGCATTTTTTGGACTCTATTTTGTTCCTTTGGTAATCATAAACGCGCTCTCATTACTCATTGCGCTATGGAGGCGCTCCTCCTTAGCGTGGGTTTCCTTTATTTCGCTGTTGCCCACCCTTCTCTTTGTAGAACTCTTTGTACGTTGGGGAGAAAATAGCGAGACCGCACAGGGAGTACCCGTTAAAATTGCATCGTATAACGTTTGTAATTTTCAGGGGTATGAAAAAAAAACACGCGAAGAAACCACTGCCCAAATCAGTCGATTTTTGGAGCATGAAGAGATTGAAATTGTTTGTATTCAGGAATTTTTCTGCTCAGATACGGCAAGAATAGGCGAACTATTCCCCTCTTTTCCCTACCGCTGCCTGACTGCCCAACAAAGAGGGAAGTCATATCGAGGAAACCTCATCCTCAGTCGTCATCCCATTGAAGCGACAGGCGAAATCTCCTTTCCTGAGAGCCTTAGAAATTGTATCTATGCCGACTTTACGCTTGGTGGAGCATCTTTTCGAGTGTATACTACGCACTTTGAATCGAATAAAATTTCGTTAACCGCTATTGCCGACCGAATGAGACGCTATCAGGAGGCTCCGGACGAAATTCTGAGGGCACATTTGCGTATCCGCGAAGCCTTTCGCATTCGCACCCAACAGGTGGAAACCATCTTTGAGCACCTAAAGAGCAATACCAAACCATTCGTCCTCTGCGGCGACTTTAACGACACTCCGGTGTCGTACACCTACGATCGTTTGCTTGGGGGGATGAACGACTCTTTTCGTCAGGCGGGAAACGGTTTTGGCGCCACCTTCCGTTACCTCTGGCCCGCGCTTCGAATCGACTATATTCTCTTTAGCAACGCCTTTTCGGCAAAAAAACATATCACGGCAAAAGTGCCCTTTTCTGACCACTATCCTGTAATTACAGAGCTTGTTGTGTTATGATGACTATTGGGTTTGACGCCAAAAGGGCTTTCAAAAACTTCAGCGGACTGGGAAACTACAGTCGCTCCATGATTCGGGCGCTCGCCCAATATTATCCGGGTAATCGATATGTGCTCTATACCCCTCCTTTTGAACCTCATCCTGCACTTAATGAGTTAGCACATATAGACGTAACCATCCGTACTCCCAAAGGGGCAGGCGCCTGGTCCCCTTCGTTATGGCGTATGGGCGGGCTTGGATTTCCTGCGGCGCTTCAAGAGGAAGGAGTTCAGGTTTTTCACGGTTTAAGCGGGGAGTTACCCTACCACACCTTGCCCTCGCTCAAGATGGTGGTTACCATGCACGACGTCATCTTTATGCGTTATCCTGAATACTACTCCGCTATTGATCGCTTTCTCTATGAAAAGAAGTTTCGTCATGCCTGCCGACGTGCCGACAAAATCATTGCCATCAGTCAACAGACAAAGGATGATTTGATACAATTTTTTGAAGTTGACCATAGCAAGATTACCGTTATCTATCAAGGATGCGATACTCAGTTTACCCATAAACCACCTCCTGATGTCTGCGCCGCTATTCGCGCCAAATACCGACTCCCTGAACAATATATCCTCTCCGTGGGCACCATTGAGGAGCGCAAAAATTTGGTAACAATCATGAAGGCGTTAGCGATGTTACCCTCATCCCTCCATATAGTAGCGTTGGGGAGGAGCACCTCCTATATGGATCAAGTTCGCAGGGAGATTGAGCGACACTGCCTTGCCTCACGGGTACACTTCATCCATGACGCTCTGTTTAGCGATTTTCCCGCACTCTACGCCAATGCCCGCGCATTAGTGTATCCATCTCTTTTTGAGGGATTTGGGATACCTGTCTTGGAAGGTCTTACTGCGGGAATTCCTGTGATTACCTCCAATATTTCGTCAATGCCCGAAGCCGGAGGAGACGCCGCCCTGTATATCCATCCGCTTGATGCCAAAGAGATTGCCCATGCAATATTGAGCGTTATAGAAGATCGGTCGCTGGCAGAGGGCATGGTGGAGAGGGGGTTTAAACACGCCCTCCGCTTCAGGGACGAAGAAATCGCCTCTATGTTACATCGTCTATATACCCAACTCATTTCTTGAAATGAAGCGTATTAATCAGCGGGAAAATACCATTGAACAACCACGTGTCGTCGAGCAACAATACGTTGCTCAACTAAAAAACGCCGTTGGGCAAGCAACAGACATACTGCGTAGCGGAGGTGTCCTCCTCTATCCCACCGACACCGTTTGGGGCTTGGGCTGCGACGCCGCCAACAGCCGAGCGGTCAACAAAATTATCCAACTCAAGGGACGTTCCCAAAGCCAAAGTTTCATCGTGCTTGTTCATAGCGTAGAACAGATTGAGCGCTACATTACGCAGGTGCCCGAAATCGCCTACGCTCTGATTGAGGCAAGCAATGCCCCCCTCACCATTGTCTATCCGGGCGCACACACGTCCACACAACAGGAGGAGGGCTTTGCATCAAAAACAGTCGTACAGGAGACGGTCGCATCAAAGTCGGTTGCATCAAAAACAGTCGTACCGGACGGCTTGGCGCCCGAAGTGATCGCGCCGGACGGCACTGTGGCAATTCGCGTGGTGCGCCACCTCTTTTGCAGCGCTCTGCTGCAAAAGTTTGGGGGAGCGATTGTCTCCACTTCTGCCAACTTTACCGGTTGCCCCGCACCCGCAACATATTCCACCATTGACCCCGAACTTATCGGATTGGTTGACTATTGCGTTGATCCTCTTTTTGAAGCCTCAGCCACCGGAAAACCCTCCGCCATCATCAAATTGGAGGTGAATGGCGAAGTGAAAATCCTCAGAGCCTAAAACAGATAGGTCAAAGCAAGGGACAAACCGGTGTTCTTTACCGAATGACCAAAATCAGTATTGTTTATGTCGGCAAGACCCAACAGATAACCTACGCCTACTTGTATGTGACCAAATTGTACGCCAACACCGCCACTCACGCCATAATCAATTGCTTTGAGGTTTTCATCGCCACCCATTTTGATGTCCACACTATTACTCCCTGCCTTTGTCTTCCCTCCAAGTCCGTATCCAAAAAATGGACCTGCCTGTACAAACAGTTTGGGTCCGCTCAAATCAACCTTGTATTGAAAGTGCACGGGAACTTGAATGTAATTCAGGGTTGTAGTAGCATCTGACGAAGAGGATGCCAAATTGGAGTACTCATTCTTGCAACCCTGAGTAGCAAACAGAATCGCCGGTTGAATGGAAAAAGCAGGGGCTACGGACAAATCGCCTACCACTCCAGCCTGAAATCCGGGTTTAAATTTGCACCCCTCACTGTCATAAAAATTGGTGTAATTAAAACCGGCACGTACCCCAAAAGAGAATTGCGCTTGCGCATAATGTCCTGTTAAAACGACTGTTAACAGCAATACATAAAATTTTTTGTTCATAATAAAATGGTTTAAAACAGGTACAAAGATAAAAAAAGTGATGAATTGCTACCTTTGCATACTTCAAATATGAATAATATGCACACCTTTCCCATCCAAATCCGCTTCAACGACATCGACCCTTTGGGGCACGTAAACAACGTTATTTACGGACACTACTTTGATATGGCACGTTACGACTTTTTGGTGCAAAAACTTGGAGATTTGACAAACCTGCGATTCAGTCGTTATATCTTCATTGTGGTACGCACCGAAAACGACTTCATACATCCCTCATTTTTGGAAGACCAACTCCATGTGGAAACCTCTTTGCTCCGAGTAGGAAACAAGAGCCTCCACATTCAGCAAAGCGTGGTGGACGAAAAAGGGTTGGTTCGGGCAAAATGCCTGAGCGTCATGGCGGCGTTTGACAAAGAGACGGGAAAGTCGTTTGAAATCTCTACTGAATGGCGGGAAGCGCTCAACTACAGACAAAGAGATAAATCCCTGCCGCAGCCATAACCCCTGCCGTTTCGGTGCGCAGGCGAGAGATACCTAAGTGGACAGATTGAAAACCGTTGGCTTCTGCCAGCGCCACTTCGTCGGGGGTGAAGTCTCCTTCGGGACCTATCAAAATGAGGCAACGGAGCATGGATGGTGTTGCCGCCGAAGCACCTGACAAGGAGTGCGAAGCAATCGGAATTGGTGGCGCCCCGGATGCCTCCGGCTCCCCCAACGCTTCTGCAAGCCCCTTTCGCGCTCCTGCCCCACAATGTGCAATCAGTTTCAAGCCCTCAAACGGGGTGTTTATGAACGCTACAAACGAAACCGGCTCATGAATCACCGGCAGAAACGCTTTCAGCGACTGTTTCATGGCAGATACCGCTACGCGCTGTACGCGATCGATTTTGAATACCCTCCGTTCTGACCGCGCAGTTACAATCGGCGAAACCTCATCTATCCCAATCTCCGTAACTTTCTCTACCATCCACTCATAGCGGTCTATCTGTTTGGTGGGCGCCACAGCTATGTGAAGGTAGTAGGGACGCGCCTCCCATTGTTCAAACCGCTCCTCAACCCGCAGCACGCACGCCTTTGGCGCCGCTTTCACCACCACAGCCTTGCACAGTGTCCCTTTTCCGTTGGTCAAATATCCTACATCCCCTCCACCAAGCCGCAACACCCTTACGCAGTGGTTTGACTCCTCTTCGCTAAGAACAACTTCCGAACCAACGGCAACATCCATGTCGGGCGTATAGAAGAGGTTATCCATGTCCCGATACAGCCTTACATAATCCACTCATGTCGGCAAGCGGAATCACTTTTATCTTCTTACACAGCGCCGCATCCATTTTACCACTGAACTTGGAGATATAAATAGTCTCAAATCCAAGTTTTTGCGCCTCTGCAATCCGCCTGTCAATGTGCGATACAGGGCGCACCTCACCACTCAACCCCACTTCGGCGGCAAAAGCGGTGCGCGGGGCTAAAGGCAGGTCAAAGTTGGAGGAGAGGATGGCAGCCGTAACCGCCAAATCCACCGCCGGATCATTCACTTTTAATCCGCCCGCCATATTTAAAAAAACATCCTTTACCGAGAGCTTAAAGCCTGCCCTCTTTTCGAGCACCGCCAGCAACATATTCAGGCGGCGAGCGTCAAAACCTGTGGCGGAGCGTTGCGGCGTACCATAAGCGGCAGTGCTCACCAACGCCTGCGTCTCAATCAAAAAGGGGCGGGTACCGTCAATCATCGCCGCCACGGCAATCCCGCTCAACGACTCTGCGTGCATGGGAATTAAGATTTCGGAAGGGTTGTCCACCTGACGCAATCCGCTTTGCAGCATCTCAAAAATCGCAAGCTCCGCCACCGAACCAAATCGGTTCTTGATTCCGCGCAAGATCCGGTAACTGTTTTTGCTGTCGCCTTCAAACTGCAACACCACATCCACAATGTGTTCCAACACTTTGGGTCCTGCAATACTCCCCTCTTTGGTAATATGCCCAATCAAAAAAACAGGGGTATTGCGCTCTTTGGCAAACTGCAACAGACGCGCCGCGCACTCCCGTATTTGCGATACCGAACCGGGGGAAGAGTCCAAATAGCGGCTATAGATGGTCTGGATGGAGTCAATCACGATTAATGAGGGCTGAAGCTCCTGAGCGTGTTGGAGTATGTTCTCAAGCAACGTTTCGCAAAGGATATAGCAATGGTCGGCAGCGTGCTCAGTTGGAGATACGCTGTGGTTGGCGAGATGATCTTTTTGCATCAGCCTGTTTGCCCGCATCTTAATTTGGCGTGCACTCTCTTCGCCGGAAACATAGAGCGTTTTGAGGTGCGGACAGTGCAACGGAATCTGGAGGCTCAACGTAGATTTCCCAATTCCCGGCTCTCCGCCCAAAAGTACCACCGAGCCTTCCACCAATCCGCCTCCCAACAACCTGTCCACTTCGCCATTGTTCAACGAGATACGCGCCTCCTGCGAGAACGTTACCTCCGACAATGGAATGGGTTTACTATGACGCTCTGCAAAAGAGCCCGCCTGATGCGGAAGCTCCGGCTCTTTGGTCAGCACCTCCTCAATCATTGAGTTCCACGCCCCGCACGAGGAGCACCGTCCCAACCATTTGGACGACTCATAACCGCACTCCTGACAAAACCACGCCTTTTTTACTTTTGACATAATCTATATACGCTAAGAAACTGTTTAAATTTGTTACCGAAATTATTTTATGTCTATTGTCAGTCGATTTTTGATGCCCTCCGACCAAGGCATAGTGGCGACTATGGTGCGGGAGGAGGGCGCGAAAAGCGGCGACAAGAGGGATGAAAGAATGAGATTCATAAATTTAAACAGTTTCTAAACGCCCTGTCGTATAAAATGATTCGTTTTGTTTACCGATATACTTTTGGCGCCTCTTCGCCTCGCAGGACAGCCAAGCCGTTCATGGCTAAGGCAGCCAATTCGTCCTCGCCCGGAAAAATCTTGACAGGAGCAATAAAGGACACCTGCTCCGATATAGTTTGCACAAAAGGTACATCATGCGCCATCCCCCCCGTAATCAAAATCGCATCCACAACTCCCTTGAGTGTTACCGCCATAGTGCCGATGCTCTTGGCTATTTGATACGCCATGGCGTCCACAATCAGTTTGGCATCGGCGCGCCCCTCCGCCACCCAATCGCACACAGTGATAAACTGATTGGTTTTCAGGTGCGCCACCATACCGCCCTCTCCCACAATCATTTTGCGAATTTGTTCAAGGGTATAAGCGCCGCTAAAGCACATTTTTGCCAAAGCACCCGCAGGCAAAGTACCGGAGCGCTCGGGAGAGAAGGGTCCCTCGCCGTCCAAGGCGTTATTTACGTCTATCACCTTGCCCTTGCAGTGGGCGCCTACCGAGATGCCTCCGCCCAAGTGCGCCACAACCAAGTTCAACTCCTCATACCTCCTGTTCACTTCGCGGGCATAATTTTTGGCTACCGCTTTCTGGTTCAAGGCATGGAAGATAGAGATGCGCTGAAAGGCAGGATGTCCGGACACACGCGCCACCGGTTGCAATTCGTCAACCACTACAGGATCTGCAATATACGCTACACATCCTGCCACGGAATCCGGAGCGGCAACGGAGATCTCTTTGGCAATCTCAGCGGCAATCAGCCCCCCCAAGTTACTTGCATGCTCCCCTTGGCGTCCATGATAGAGGTCATTGATCATCTCCTCGTTCACCTCATAGACGCCCGAAGAGATCGGTTTGAGCAATCCGCCCCTGCCCACAATGGCGGAAAAATCTGAGAGCGAAATAGATCTGTTATTCAACTCTCTTAATATCAATTTCTTTCTAAACTCAAACTGATACGCCACCTTTTCAAAACCGCACAATTCAGTGTGTTCGTGTCTGATACTTTTGTCAAACACCAATTTCTCATCCTCATACACGGCAATCTTGGTGGAGGTTGACCCCGGATTTATTGCCAAAATCTTAAAAACGTCCATCTCCTCTATACCTGATAAAACTTACCGTCAAACGGGCTACTTAGCCATCAACGCGGCAAGGGCAATCGAGTTGAGTTTGCTGGTAGTGCTGTCGCCGCGAGAGGTGAGCACACAAGGCACCTTGGCGCCCATTACTAAGGCAGCCAATTCACCCTTTGCCAATTTGGTTACCGCCTTAAAGAAGACGTTTCCGCTCTCAATATTTGGGAATACAATACAGTCGGTGTCTCCCGCCACAGGGCTTACCAACTTCTTGGTCTTGGCAGATTCTGCATCTAATGCTACATCCAACGCCAACGGACCATCCACGTATGCCCCTGCAATCTGACCACGGTCTGCCATTTTGGCAATCATGGCAGCGTCCACGCACGCCTGCATTCCCGGCAACATCTGCTCGGTAGCAGCCAAAAGCGCCACTTTGGGTTTTTCGTTTCCAAGCGCTTTTGCCGTGGCAATCACATAGTTGGTGATGGCAATCTTTTGATTCAAATCGGGGGCGGGAATTACCGCCACATCGCTCACAATAAGCAATTTGGGATAGGTGGGGGCAGAGACTACCGTAACGTGGCTCAACACAGCCTTTGGAGGAAGCAACCCTCGCTCCTTGTTGAGGATGGCGCGCATATATTTGTCGGTGCTGCAAAGCCCCTTCATCAGAACGTCTCCTTCGCCGTTGTTGATCATCTCCACAGCTTTTGAGATCGCTTTCAACTCCTCCTCTACATGAACAATGGTAAAGACAGAGGGGTCTATCTTCTCGTGCGCACATACAGCGGCAATCTTCTTTTCGTCTCCCACAAGGATGGCAGAAACAATGCCTTTTTTCACAGCAAGATGTGCTGCGCTAATGGTGTGGTCGTCCACCGCCCAGGCGGCGATTAAACGTCTCTTGGGTTGGGTAAGAACCGTTTCAAAAAGTTGGTCAAAATTGGTTATCATATCTCTATTTTTTAATTAAATTCATGGTGTCTGTGGCAATTACAAGCTCTTCATCGGTGGTGATAGCGGCTATTTTTACTTTAGAGGAGGGGTAGGTAATCTCCACATCTGTTCCGCGAACGCCGTCGTTTGCAACCGGATTAAAGTCCGCGCCCAAGTATGCAAGGCGTTCCCCAATATAGGCACGCAGGTGAGGATCGTTTTCACCTATTCCACCGGTAAAAATAATCAAATCAACTCCTTGCATGGCTGCGCTATAGGCGCCAATATATTTAAGCACCCGATACCGGAACATCTCCAACGTCAGGGCGGCACGCTCATTGCCATTACTTGCGGCAGCCTCAATGTCCCGCATATCGGAGGATACGCCCGATACCCCCACAAAACCACTCTTCTTGTTGAGCACGGCGTTGATGCCTGCCGCATCCAATCCCTCTTTCTCTTGTAAAAAAGTAACCACGCCGGCGTCAATATCACCGCAACGGGTGCCCATAATCATTCCCTCTACAGGCGTGAGCCCCATGGAAGTATCGACTGATTTCCCATTCACGATAGCGGTTATGGATCCGCCGTTGCCCAGATGACAAGTAATCACCTTGGATTTGTTGAAATCGAGACCCAGCATGGCGCATCCTTTTTGCGCCACAAATTTGTGGCTGGTGCCGTGGAAACCGTACCTGCGCACTTTGTATTTGGTGTAGTAGTCGTAAGGGATGGCATACATATAGGCATACGCGGGTACGCTTTGGTGAAACGAAGTGTCGAACACGGCGGTCTGAGGCACCTTGGGGAGCAACACTTTAATGGCGCGAATCCCCATCAGGTGGGCGGGATTGTGCAGGGGCGCCAACGCACAGCACGCTTCAATGTTCTTCTCTGCCTGATCGTCGATGATGACGCTGGCGCTGAAATACTCGCCTCCATGGGCTACGCGGTGCCCTACCGCCTGAATATCGTCTAACGAGCGCAGCACTCCATTTTCGGAAGAGGTGAGCAGGTCGAGGATTTTCTTGATACCGGTGGTGTGATCAGAAACAGGAACCTCAATCTCTAATTTCGCCCTACCCGACGCACGGTGCGTTACCACGCCCATTTCCATGCCAATACGCTCTACAATACCCTTGGCCAACAGTTGAACTTCTAACGCCGACTTCATGTCGAGCACTTGATACTTAATGGATGAACTTCCGCAATTCAAAACGAGTATAATCATAACTAAAAAAACGGTTAAGTGAATAAGGGAGCAAATGTAGCGCTTTTCTGAGTAGAAACATTATTTTATGTGAAAATTATGAAAGAACGAAATTTCTAAACAGGGCTTAAGCCCCCGACCAAGCACCCGTTGCAGGCTGCATGAGTAAGGCCGAACTTTGCCGGCAAAAAAGAACGATATGCGAGTAATGACCAAAAGGGCCTTTCGAGTGATCTTGGAGAGGCAACGCAGCAGCGGGTTAACGATACGGGAATTTTGCCTGAACGAGTCGGATACCTGTGCGGAAGCATTAAAGGCGCAAATCGCGTCGCTCCTGCCGTGGCGGACTGCCGAAATTATGCGCTTACTGTAGATTTATTGCAGATGGAATGTGTTTTAATGGATACAAGGTTGAATTTATAGAAGAAAGGTACAACTTGCCATGACTACAAGTCATCCGTATGCCCTCTTTTCCCTTCATACGAGATGATCGTGCCGTCGTCTGCTAAACCCGCTATGACCACTGTATAAGAAGTTTGCTCATCGGCAGTGTGAAATTCAAAAGATGCTTCACCATGCTCATTGATGTGTACAACAGGTTGCCAAAGAATGGTCGTGCGAAGATCAGACTTGGGAGCATAAAACATCTTCGATTTTTGATAACCTAACGGCATGATGCTCTTGATGTGGAATGGCTTGGCTGCAATTTCACTATGAATTGTGCCGATTTTAGTATAAATAGCAATAACACCGTTAGCGCCACTTATGCCAAAGATCCCTGTCTTTCCTGCTGATGTTAATATGTCTATTTGGGTTATATCACGTGGATTTAACAGATTGATAACTTCCATATTTGCTGGCATTCCATCAATCAGTACCAAAGGTGCATTACCGCTACCGCGAATGGAAATACCCGAAAGTGCCCCTCCTTGGGTAACAGTATTTATTCCGGCAAATCGCCCCACAAATAAGTCGGCTATGCTCGAAGCATGAATTTTACCCAACTCTCCTTCTGAAAGAGAATGATCTGCTTCCGTATAAAACGGAGATGCTGAGAGAGGCTTTTGTTCAGCGGTAACAACTGCTCTTTGCAACAGCCTTACAGGGATTTCTTCCTCATTGATATCCTGTTGTTCAACTTTTTCAATATGGTAGGATAGTTGTTCTCTGAAAGATTGGACAGACGGAACGTCAAACAGAGTTCTTTTGGGAAAGTTTTCTCTGTTTAAAATCAACTCCGTACGTATCACGCCTTTTGAAGGTTCCGTACTTACAATAAATAGTGTACTGTCGGGCATTTCTGCAATGGGCAAGCGAAATCGTCCCTCTTTGTCTGTTTGAGTAGAATTGACAAAACCACCATTAAGTGATACTGCTGTTACTTCAATGTTTTCAATCGGCCTGCCCAAGAGATCTTTGACGTTTCCGGATAGTTCAGGCCATAATTCGGGGGGTATCGTTGGTTGTGAAAAACGCTCTTGAGCCAGCTCCGCCATGTTGTAACGCCCCCATTGGTGGGGTCTCATGAGCAAATCCAACGCAAAGTCAGACTGATATCTATTTTGGAGATAGAATACAGGTTTTTCAATGTGCTCTCGCAAATCTGAGGTAAGTAATAGTTCTGAAACGATATTGGCCGGAGGATTGGGTGTTACCCTCTTGTCGGAAGTTACAGCAACCGAAAAAGTCCCGGTTAATGGTTGGCCTTTAGCGCCGGTTATGGTTACGTGGTTTTTTACTAGCGAACGAGGAGAATAGTAGGCTTTGTCTGTTTGGAAGGCCACAGCAGCTTGATCGGAATTATTTATAAAAACCAACCTTTCACTTATTGGATTCAAACGGGTGTCAAAGAGCACAAAATGAAGCATTCCAGATGGAAGTTCTCCCTTACGAATAACCCTCTTCTCCTTTTCATGGTCCCAGAGCTCTACAAAATGGATCATTCCACGGGTATGAGCCAACAGGTAAAGCGTGTCGGTTTGTTTGGTTTCTATTGGTTTTTGAACAGATACAAACAGGTAATCATCCACCGGAGCTACAGAAAGGGCACATCCCTCTATAGCAGCAGGTAATTCAAAACGTTTGGACACACCCTTGTCATTTTCACAGACAACATAATAACTCTCTCCCTTTTGGGGAAAGAGAGAGAAAACACCCATACCCGAATGAGTTGACTTGAATGATTCGACTTCAACGCCGGAACTACTATATACTACGCCAGTTACATCCGTATAATGTGTATTCGAGGTCATTGCCTTGAATGCTACTATTGAAAGAGAACCCGACAAAAGGGAGCCGCCTTCGGGATGAAAGGAAACATCGAAATCGTTGTCAGCCGCAGGAATTTGGTTGTATAGAGTATTGAATTGTGAATCACACGCTTTACTGTTTTCAATATACAAGGTTTTGACAAAGAAATAATCCTCATCCTGATTTCTCATAAAAGTGGTATAAGCCCGCAAAGTATAAATCCCTTCGGGGACATTTTCAGCAACAGGCAAATACCCATGATAAGCTTCATCCGTTTCGCGGATCTTTACGCGAATTACTACCGAATCCGACTGATTGATCAGTTCCACATAAATAAAGCGGCTGTCAAAGGCAGGAATATGGGTTACAGCATCCACACAATAGGCTCTGAACCAAATCTTTTCGCCGGAAAAATAATGTGCCTTATCGGTATGGAGGTAGATCTTTTCTTGCTGGAAGAGAGTTAATTGATTATTGAACCGAGACCTCAAGATATCAGGTAAGCCTGCAACATCTTGTGATTGCAACGGATAGAAGCAACAAATAACCGCTATGCTCAAAACAAATCGTTTCATCCCATAAAACAACCTCAACCGCGTACGTTGTGATGATATGAAAAAGATTACTAAATTTGCAATGTTTAACCGGCAAACTATCACCTTAGGCTCGCCTAATTTTGGACTGACAAATGGGGAGCACTATAAACTGTAAATCTTGTCTTTATCGTCCTTCTGCTGATTCACCGCCCGTTTGCAAATGTCCAATGTCTCCTGAAATGCTTCCCGCTGTTCCTCACTCATCTTCCGTGCCAAATCACGAAGTTGGGT
>Ga0082212_10004313_pt1 | contig 19747 bp, 18 predicted proteins | sample TergutNt197P3_FD_71548 | JGI IMG/M metagenome (GOLD analysis project Ga0082212, IMG submission 71548) | Neocapritermes taracua P3 segment gut microbial communities from Petit-Saut dam, French Guiana - Nt197 P3 | ecosystem: Host-associated > Arthropoda: Insects > Digestive system > Gut ... | reverse complement strand
CCTGATGGCTTCGCGCCACCGCCGCCGCAAGGCTACGCGCCTCCACCTCAGAGTTATGCGCCGCCTCCCCAGGGTTACGCGCCTCCGCCTCAGGGCAATGCACCTCCACCGCAGGGTTATGCGCCGCCTCCGCAGGGTTATGCGCCGCCTCCGCAGGGTTACGCGCCGCCACCGCAGGGTTATGCGCCGCCTCCGCAAGGCAACGCGCCGCCTCCCCAGGGCTACGCGCCTCCGCCTCAGGGTTATGCGCAGCCTCCACAGGTTTATGCGCCGCCTCCTCATGGTGGTGGTTATCCGCCGCCCCCGCCGCAAGACCCAGGGTATAATAACGGTTACGTGGGCGTGCGGCGCTCTGGTATTGTGGTCATTTTGCTGTCTATAATAACGTGCGGCATCTACATGTACTGGTGGTATTATCAGGTCATGGAGGACATTAACAGAGCCAGCGGAGAGTTGCGCATAAAGAGCGTGGGATTGCTTCTCGGCAGTATTTTTTGCCCATTCGTAGTTTATTATATGCTCTATACTATCGACAAGAACCTTTCCCGCCTTGCTCATGAGAACGGCACATACTACAAGGAAAACTTTTTGTTTTGGTTGCTTATGACACTCTTGTGCGGCGTCGGTACGCTAATCGCTGATTTCCAGATATGCAACGGTTTCAACGAGATATGGGACAGGCGCGAAGGCGTTCGCCCGGCACAGTTTTGAGCCAGCGGCGCAAGGGCGCCGCAATACCGCAATGCAGAGTGTAAAACGCAGAATGTAGAATAATAAACGGGGTACGATAAGGACAGTCTGTGGGCGGGGATCGGAGAATTGTTGCAACATGAGTAAGCCTTGGGTAAAAACGGCGCTTCGCGCGGCGGTCGGCTTGCTTGTGTGGGGTGTAATGTTCTTGCTGACTGATTCCCTTTGCTGGCTCCAGGCATTGTTCGGAGTCCCGTGCCCCGGATGCGGCTCAACGCGCGCCGCTGTTGCGTTGCTCCACGGGCATTTTTCCGAAGCTTTCGCTTTTCATCCGCTGATACCACTTTCGCTTGCAATATTGCCTTACGCTGCTTTCCGCGATGCGCTCAGGCAACGCTGGCCTGTAAAACATGCGGAAAATATCGCGGCGATGTGCGCCATATCCCTCTATTTGATCGTATACGTTGTCCGCATGGTGCTTTTATTCCCGCATACGCAACCGATGGTTCCCCTTGAAGGCGCCATCTGGCCGAAGTTTTTCCGTTGGGTATGGGGCTTTATATCGAATTAACTTGAACGGGGGGCGTCTTGTATGACGCAGGTGCGCAAGCTTGTAAGCGTGGACGATATGACGAAAATCTGGTGGGACGGGCTGTATTCGCGGTGCTGCGATATTATTTACCACCCCGGCGACTATGTCAATTCTTGCCGGGGGAAAATCCTTTCCACGATGTTTTACGAGCCAAGCACGAGGACCAATTTCTCGTTTCAATCGGCGGCGCAACGGCTTGGCGGTGGCGTATTCGGGTTTACAGACCCGTTGGGTACGTCGGTATCAAAAGGCGAGACGTTGGCGGACACGATAAAGATGACCGCATCATATTCTGACACTATAGTCATAAGAAGCCCTCAGGAAGGCGCGGCGACAGCCGCGTCTCTTTTTTCGGAGGTCCCGGTAATAAACGCCGGCGACGGAGGCCATTTTCACCCCACGCAAACCCTCACGGATTTGACGACTATAGCGCAAAAACGCGGGGACATCGGCGGATTCCGCATTGGTATTTGCGGCGATTTAAAATTCGGCCGCACTGTCCATTCTCTTGTCGAAGCGCTGTCCATGTTCAGCGGTATAAGCTTTTGCCTTATATCACCGCATGAGCTCAGGATGCCTGAATATGCGCTGGAGCAGATGCGCGCGCAAGGTCAGGAGTATGTTGAGTCGGAAAGCCTTGCAGAATGTATATCCGGGCTTGACGTACTGTATATGACTCGCGTCCAGCGCGAGCGGTTTCACGACGCTGCAGAGTATAGGAGGCTGAAAGACGTCTATGTTTTGACAAAGGGTATGCTTGAAAGCGCAAAAGCGGACATGCTCGTTATGCATCCTTTGCCCAGATACGGAGAAATAGCTCAGGACGTCGATAGCGACCCGCGCGCAGTCTATTTTGAGCAAGCGCGTTACGGCATGTTCATCAGGATGGCGCTGCTGCTTGAATTTTTGCATCTGCCTAGATTGGTTACGGCGGTTGTGGGCAGCGGGCGTAAGGCTGTTGATTGCGGCAACCCCGCTTGTGTGACTCATTCTGAGTTTTATCTTCCACACCTGGTTTCAAAAAGCGGCCCCGACAGTTGCGGTTATTGCGACAAGAAGATCGCGATGTTTTAAGGGGTACGAGGGCGGACACAAGATCCGCCCCTACAGAGGACGGGAGTGCGGCGGGTACCCGGGGATGGCGACCGGGATTGGGACGGGGATGTGGCTGAGGTTGACGTTTGTCGCAACCTCAGCCACATTATGCATTGTGCATTATGCGTTATGCATTGCTAATAGGTGTACATAAAGTATTTATAGCCAAGCGGCGAGGCGTAGAAGCCGTTGATATTGTCTTTTAGCATGTGTATGTCGACATAATAGTATATCGGGGCAAGCACCCATTCGGCAAACAGGATGTCTTCCGCTTCATGCATCATACTCATGCGTTGAGCCTGATCTGCGGTTGATTTTGACTGGGAGATAAGCGAATCATAGCGGGTGTTTGACCATTGCGCGTCGTTATTCCCGCCGTCGGTTATCCACATGTCAAGCATGCCAATAGGGTCGTTGTAGTCGTTGAGCCATCCGTTTCGGGCAATCTGATACTCCCCGTTTTTGCGGGTATTCAGGAATACCGACCACTCCTGGCTCGCTATCGTCACCGGTACGCCGATATCCTCCCACATTTGCTGAAGCGCCTCGGCAATAAGCTGATGACCTGTGCTGGTGTTGTAGATATATTCAAGCGTTGGCACATTGCCGTCCGGGAAAACCTCGGCAACAAGCTGTTTCGCCCTTGCCTGATTGGCGGCGAACCCTGCCGGCGAGGGGTCGTAGTAGTCTCCGCCGACCGTGCGGAACGAACTGCCCGGCGCTGCGTCACTGATACCTTCGGCTACAAAGGCTCCGGCGTTTATCTGACCCGCTTGTCCGATATTCTTCGTAATGAAATCCCTGTCTATGGCAAGCGTAAGAGCTTCGCGGAACTTCGGGTTGTCAAGCGGCGGGGCCTGCACGTTGAATGAAACGTAGTATGTGCCGAGTTGCCCCATGATGTAAAAATCGTTTTGATTTCTCAGCGCCTCGATCTCGTCGTTGGGCACTTCGTCAATAAATGATACCCCTCCGCTGTTGTATGCAGCAAGCATTGCGTTGTTGTCGTCCATAAGGACAAAGCGGATTTTTTCGGGTCCAAGCGAGGCGAAGTCCCAATAATTTTGATTCTTTTCATAAACGATGTGCGAACCGGGGACCCACTCGATCATTTTGTACGGGCCGTTCCCAACATATGTGGCGGGATTAGTTGCCCAGGCTTCGCCGTTTGCCTCGATTATGTTCTTGTTGACGGGGAAGTAAACCGGGAATGCAACCAACTCGAGGAAATATGGAGTCATTGTGATCAGTTTTACTTCAAGGGTGAGGTCGTCCAGAGCTTTTACGTCAAGCGCCCCGTCGTCATAACCCTCGATGACCTCAAACATGTATTCGTAGTCAGCGGCTGTATCGGGGTCTATCGCGCGGTCCCAGCTGTATACGAAATCGTGCGCTGTCAGGGGCGATCCATCGCTCCATTTAAGGCCGCTGCGCAAATGGAATGTGTAGACGGTGCCGTCGTTGCTGATATCCACGCTTTCTGCCTGTCCCGGTATCGGAACGCCGTTTTTATCAAGTGTGTACAGACCCTCGAACCCGTGTATTATCATCGTGGCTCCGTCGACCGCACTGTTGAGCGCGGGGTCGATAGTGTCAGGGTCAGGGCCTACGCATACGACCAGCTCAGGAATGCCGGTGGCTCCGCCGCCGCCTCCTCCGCCGTCGTTGCTACCACCGCTGCCGGATGCGTCCGATGACCCTCCGCCCGGTGCAGCATTATCTGATTGTGACTGGTTCGACGAATCATTGCCCGCATCCCCGCCTCCCGGCCCGCAGGCGGCGGTAATAACAAACATCGCAATGATTGCCAATGCCAGTAGTGTTTTACACAGTCGTTTCAATTCTTTTTTCATTTTTCTACCTCCTCAAAATTTATATACACCGAAATGTTCGGTATATTTCATAATAATGCGGCGGGTCGCCCGGTGTGCGACCCCTACAGGGGGGTGTGGCATGCTGCGAAATGGCCGGGGGCCAATTCCTTTAGCAGCGGTTCCTCCTGCGCGCACCTTTCGCCGGCATACCCGCAGCGCGTACGGAATCGGCAGCCGCTGGGAGGGTCAAGCGGGCTTGGCACATCACCCTCGATGACTATCCGCTCGCTCCGCTCGGCTTCGTCCGGGTCTGGCACAGGTATAGCGGACACGAGCGAGCGCGTGTATGGGTGGACATTGTGGAATATGAGTTCCATGCTGTCCGCCAGTTCTACCATTTTGCCAAGATACATGACTCCTATGCGCCTGGATATGTGCTTGACGACAGAGAGGTCGTGCGCTATAAACAAGTATGTCAATCCGTCTTCATTTTGAAGGTCTTCAAGCATGTTGATGATTTGCGCCTGAATAGAGACGTCGAGAGCGGAAACCGGTTCGTCGCAAACTATGAATTCCGGGCCCACGGCAAGGGCGCGGGCGATGCCGATCCGCTGGCGTTGGCCGCCGGAAAATTCGTGCGGGTAGCGGTTTGAATGTTCCGAATTCAACCCCACTCGCCTCAGGAGTTCGATAATCATCTCCTGACGGTGCTTTTTATTGTCCGCCAGCTTGTGGACGTCTATCGCCTCGCCGACAATATCCCCGACTGTCATTCTGGGGTCGAGGCTTGCGTATGGGTCCTGAAATACGATTTGCATTTTTTTGCGGTACGGGAACATGGGTTGCCCAGTTATATCCAGCCCGTCGTATATGATTTTGCCTTCCGTGGGTTCGTACAATCTCAGTATTGTGCGCCCGAAAGTGGTTTTGCCACACCCTGATTCCCCCACAAGGCCGAGCGTTTCTCCTTTGAAAACGTGGAGGCTGACGTCATCCACGGCTTTGACGTAGCGTTTGTTCGCGCCTATGCCGCCTGCCGGGAAATATTGCTTTATCCCGATGGCTTCAACCAATTTCTCCGTAGTGTTTTCAGACAACTGCCTCCGCCTCCTTTTCTATGAGCCAGCAAGAGGCGTAATGGACCTCTGACCTGTGGATAACAGGCGGCGGTTCTTTCAAGCAGATTTTCATGCATCTGTCGCAGCGCGGCGCGAAAGAGCATCCCGGTGGTATGTTGAGCATATCCACGGGTACCCCCGGGATAGGAACAAGGCGTTTGTGGTCTTTTTCGTTGAGGCGCGGTATGCTATTGAGCAGCCCTTTTGTATATTCATGCATGGGTTCGTAAAAAATGTCGCGCGCGGAGCCATATTCGACGATTTGCCCCGCGTACATAACAGCAATTTTTTTACACATAGAGGCTACAATGCCCAAATCGTGCGTTATAACGATAATGGACATCCCAAGCTTCTTCTGGAGCGCTGTCATAAGCTCCAGTATTTGGGCTTGTATTGTTACGTCTAGGGCTGTAGTGGGTTCGTCAGCTATAAGCAGCTTGGGTTCGCACGCCAGGGCTATGGCGATCATCACCCTTTGCCGCATACCTCCGGACAGCTCATGGGGGTATTGTTTCATTCGTTTCTGCGGCTCGTTGATGCCTACCTCGTGAAGCAATTCCACCGCTCGCTCATCGGCTTCCCTTTTGGTTTTGTCCGTGTGCAGGCGGATGACCTCGCGAATCTGGTTGCCTATGGTATAGACGGGGTTCAGGCTTGTCATAGGGTCTTGGAATATCATGCTTATCTCATTGCCGCGAAGTTTTCGCATCTCTTTTTCCGGCAGTCGGTGGATCTCGCTTCCCTGGAAGCTGACGCTCCCATCCACGATTCTGCCCGGGCTTTGCACAAGCCCGATCACCGAGTACGCCGTCACCGATTTCCCTGAGCCTGATTCTCCGACGATACCCAGCACCTCGCCGCTTCCCACTGTCAGGCTGACGTCGTTGACAGCCTTTACCTCCCCGGCGGGTGTGAAGAAACTCAGGTATTCGTTTTTTATTTCAAGCAAAACACCCAAATACGTACTCCTTTAATTGGCGCCTTCTTCGCCGTGTTTGAGCTTCGGGTCGAACGCGTCGCGCAGCCCGTCTCCAAGCAGATTGAATGAGAGTATCAGAAGGCATATCATGACAGCCGCCCCTATCAAACGGTACGGGTACGAACGCATACCGCTCAGGGCGTCGCTGGCTAGGCTCCCAAGGGACGGCATGGGCGCGTTGACGCCCAGACCCAGGAAACTCAGGAAGCTCTCTGTAAAGATTGAGCTGGGGACTTGCAGTGTGGTCGTAACTATCAGCGTACCTATGTTGTTTGTCAAAAGGTGGCGGCGGATAATACGGCCGTGCGATGCGCCGAGGGCCTTGGCCGCAGTCACGTATTCCTGTTGTTTGAGCGATAGTATCTGTCCGCGGACTATACGTGCCATGCCGACCCAGTAAAGCAGGGAAAATGTGACGAATATGCATATCAGCGAAACTCCGACGACGTTTACCCACGCGAAAGCTTTTACGTTGTCAGCTAGGTTTTGGAGCGGGAATTTGAGCGTAACCATCAGTAAAATGATGATAAGTATGTCGGGGACGGAATAGATTATGTCCACAATGCGCATCATTATTATATCGACATTTCCTCCGAAATACCCGGCGACCGCGCCGTATGTGGAGCCTATCAGCAGTATAATAGCGCTGGCTATGATCCCTACGAGAAGCGATATGCGGCTGCCCATCAGAAGCCGGATCATATAATCGCGGCCGAGCTGGTCGGTACCCATGATATGCGGGAACACGAACTCCCCGGCCGCCTTGCGCTCCTGCTCATCTTCTGAATATCGCAGTGGTCTCAGGTTTTCGCTGCCGCGTATCTGCTGTTTGTATGAATACGGGAAAAATGCCGGAACTATGAACGCCCCGATTAAAAACAGTATGATCACCACAAGGCTTACCATCGCGATCTTGTTGCGCCGCAGACGGGATAACCCCTCGCGCCAAAAGCTCTCGCTCTCGCGCATGACCACAAGGCTCTCCCTTTGCGCCATTTCTGCCGGCTCGTAGTCTGCAGGGTCGATTTTTACATGAAACGACGGAATTTTTGGTTTTTCCATACCGGCCCCCCGTTGCAATGGCAGCAGTCGAACATATGCGACTCCCGCCACCTTAATTGCCGAATGTAATGCGCGGGTCTACAAGTTTGTATGCTATATCCACAACGACATTCATGAAGATGATCAGCACTGCCAGAAACAGGGTCGTGCCCATGATCATGGGATAGTCGCGGTTTGTGATAGACGAGATGAATTCATTACCCAGACCGGGTATCGTGAAAATACGCTCCACAACAAAGCTGCCTGTGAGAGTATAGGCGATTGCCGGCCCAAGGTATGTTATCACAGGCAGAACGGCGTTGCGAAGGGCGTGTTTAAAGAGTACAAAGGGTTGGGCAAGCCCCTTTGATTTCGCCGTGCGTATATAGTCCTGGCCCATGACGTCAAGCATGCTGCTGCGGATGAGGCGCATAATATATGAGGTCGGGAAAAACGCAAGGGCGACGACAGGCATAATATAGTGGGCCGGGGTTTCGATACCGAACGTCAGCCCGAATCTTTCTCCGAATATTATTATAAGGAATGAGGCTATAATAAAGTTAGGCATGGATATCCCGGAGGTCGCGAAAACGAGGATCGAGTTGTCCTGCCATTTGCCGCGCCTGAGCGCCGCGATGCACCCAAGCGGCACCCCTACAAGAACAGAAGCGAGGATCGCTATGCCGCCCAGTTTCGCGGATACTTTGAAACCTGATGAAATGATATCCGACACATCGCGTCCGCGCTTTTTGATGCTCGGGCCGAAGTCGCCTTTCAGCGCGTCTTTCATGTATGTCATGTACTGGCGGAGGGGCGGCTGGTCAAGCCCGTACTTTTTTTCGAGCGCGGCGGTCGTGGCGGCTGACGGCGCTTTCTCCGACAGGAACGGCCCGCCGGGTACCAGTTTCATGAGCGCGAATGTTATGATGGAAATGAGTATTATCGTCAACACGGCGTATACTATTCGTTTAAGAATATACCCTACCATTGAGCCCCCTCTTTTCCGAATGCGCCTCCTCACGGAGAGTTCTTTTGCCGCTTATTATAATCTAAAACAGGGCAAATTGCAATATTTTCACCAAACAAAGCGGCGCGGCATTAATAAAACCGTAGTTTTGTGATACAATATTCAAAGACCATCGAAAGGGAAAAATCAGGTTTATTGTATGCAGTCGATTTCAACTGATCTCACTAAGGGTTCAATATCAAGGCAGCTTGTAAAGTTTTCTGTGCCGCTCATATTGTCGAGCTTGCTTCAGGCTGTCTACGGAATGGTGGATATGATCGTCGCCGGACGCTTCATCGGTTCGGCGGCTTTGTCGGCTGTCAACAATTCCAGCACAATCATGATGTTGCTGACGCAAATACTGATGGGCGTCAGTACGGGCGGCAACATCCTGATCGGACAGTATTTCGGCGCCGGGGACAGGGAACGCAGCAAGCAAGCCAACGTCACTCTTTTTACATTCAGTATGGCGCTCGGCGCTGCATTCGTACTCGTTTTCGCGCTTTTTTCCAGACCTATCCTGATGGCTCTGGACGCGCCGGCGCTGGAAGAAGCATCCCGGTACCTAACAATATGCTCGCTGGGCATAATTTTCATAGCCGGATATAACGCCGCAAGCGCATCGATGCGCGCTGTTGGCAATTCAAGGGCGCCGCTTATTTGCGTCGCTGTTTCCAGCGTCTTGAACATAATACTCGATTTGGTTTTCGTAGGCTGGTTTGGATGGGGCGTTGCAGGAACGGCGGTGGCGTCTGTTATTTCACAGGGCGTGAGTTTTGTCTTGTCCCTCTATATCGTGCTGCGGAATTATGAGTTGTTCGGGCTTCGGGTCACCAAGCTCTTTATTCGCGCTGATGAACTCAAAACGATTTTAAAGCTCGGCATACCTGTGTGCATCCAAATGACTGTCGCTAACATATCCTGGCTTTCGGTAATGTATCTCATTAACGGGTACGGTGTAATAGTGTCGGCGGGAAACGGCGTTTCTATCAAGATAAAAAACCTGTGTTTGCTGTTCATAACGGCTATGTCAAGCGGGGCAACTGCTATGATCGCCCAAAACATAGGCGCCAGGGAATTTGACAGGGCGCGAAAGGTGCTGTACACCGCTATGCGTATATCGATCGTTGCGTCCGTTGTGTTGGTAGCGATAGTTGAGTTATTCGCCCCGCAGATTGTTTCGTTGTTCACGTCGGAGGCTGATACTGCGGCCGCCGCTGTCAAAAACCTCCGGATCGAGATCATAAGCCAGATTTTCTACGCGAGTTTTCAAATTTACCATTCGCTTGCGCTCGGTTCCGGGCACACTTGGTTTGTTCTCATGAGTTCGTTCGCCAATTGCATACTGGCGAGGGTGGTTTTGATATTTATCCTTAACAGCATTATGGGTCTGACAGGTATTTACATAGCATGTTTGATCGCCCCTGCGGTATCTGTGCCGATAGGGTTTTGGTACGAACGCTCGAACCGATGGCGGGTGGCGCCTACAGTACCCTCCGCCGCAAGATTGGAATAGTGTGATAGATAATAAATGATAATGCAGAATGCAGAAATGGCGAATCTGTTTTTTCGTAGCCTATGTTGTTGTAAGGCGCGGCGTTGGGTCATTGTTTGTGAATTGGGGGGGGTGGCGCTTTGAGGTCAGATGAGGTTCAGGCTTCTGACGGCGGCTTGGATACGGCTATCGAATTCCGTTTTGCGGGGCGTGATGATTGCGGCCTGATTTTGAGTTTTATCCGCCAGCTCGCCGAATACGAGCATATGGAAAATGAAGTCGTCGCAACTGAGGGGCTGCTGGCGGAGTGGCTGTTCGACAAAGAAGCCGCCGAGGTGCTGTTCGCGGAGGTCGGCGGCAAGGAAGTTTGTTTTGCGCTTTTCTTCACTAATTTTTCCACATTTCTGGGTCGTGCGGGGCTGTATCTTGAGGATCTTTTTGTGCTGCCGGAATTCAGGGGGCGCGGAATCGGCACGGCAATGTTAAGGGAGCTTTCGCGTCTAGCGGTAAGCCGCGGTTATGGGCGTTTTGAGTGGGCGTGCCTCGACTGGAACACTCCGAGCATCGAGCTTTACCTGTCGCTTGGCGCGGAGCCTATGAGCGACTGGACGACTTTTCGCTTGTCGGGCGAGAGTCTTGAAAGGTTTGAGCGCGGGGAATAGTTCAATAAACAATGGAAAAGGAGTTGTACGATGAAACTTTATATCAGGCAAAAAGTGTTTTCGTGGCGCGACAGGTTCGCGGTCAAAGACGAGGCGCAGCGCGACCGTTGGTTCGCGCAGGGTAAGATTCTTACGCTCGGGCGCAAATTACACGTATACAATGCAGGCGGGGCGGAAGTTGCTTTTATCCGCCAGAAGCTATTGTCTTTTCTGCCGCGATACTACATTGAAATTGGTGGCACAGAGTATGAGTTTGTCAAGGAACTCTCGCTCCTGCGCCCGAAATACACGATCCGCAACCTTGATTGGGTTGTTGATGGGAACTTTTGGGAACACGAGTATGCCGTAACTGACAAGAACGGGTATGTCATGCGGATGTCAAAAGCGTGGCTGTCTTGGGGGGACTTCTACGAGCTCGACATTTTAAACGACCAGAACGAACTTCTATGCCTGTGCGTAGCCCTTGCCATCGACTGCATAAACGCCGACTCCAAAAGTTCGAAATAAAAAAGTAAAAACGCATTGCATTCTTTGCTAATAGGCGGTATAATTTCGTGTTGAACAGGCGGTATTATTGCGGCATGGCTAGGCGGTATAATTGCGGGTTAGTCAGGCGGTATTATTGCCTGACAATCGTTGGTTGCTATGGGTGCACCCCGTAGGGGACTGTTGTGAGTGCTTGTGTGTTTCTAATCAAAAAAGTCCGCAATTCGTTGCGTAGCAACATTTGCGGACTCCGTTTGTGGGCGACCAATGACCGCCCCTACGGGTTTCGGTCAGTGCCCCCGTATACGGGGAGTTATTCGGCTGAGATTATGTAGTGGTAGACTGGTTGGCCGCCGCTTATGGCGTTGGTTTCGGCGCCGGGGGTTGCGGCGCTTATGCGGTCTAAAACAGATGCGGCGTCGCTTTCGCTTACATCCTCTCCGAAAAACATCGTTATAAACTCGGGCGAAAGCGCATTGAGCGACATGGCGACTGTGTCGATTACGGCGTGGATGTCAGCGCCGCTCGTGGTGAGCGAGTCTTCTATCAGGGCAAGGTATTCGCCTTCTTTTATCTCACAGCCATCGAAAACTGAATCGCGCGAAGCCAGCGTGATGAGTGCTGTGCGTACGCGCCCCGCCGCTTCGGTCATGACTGCGGGCATGTCCTCAAGGCCGCTGGAGTCGTCAATAGCCAGCATCGCCGATACTCCTTGCGGGATGCTCTTTGTCGGTATCACAATTACACGCTTGCCCGTCATCGGCACGCATTGCTGCGCCGCCATTATTATGTTCTTGTTGTTAGGCAGGACAAACACTGTATCGGAGGGCGTGGCGTTGATTTTTTCAAGAATGTCCTCGGTCGACGGGTTCATTGTTTGCCCGCCCGTAATTATCTTATCGGCGCCAAGGTCGCGGAAAACCTCCTCGATCCCGTCGCCCGCACATACAACAACAAAGCCGAATTCTTTCATAACCTCAGGGTCCTGCTGCTTCGGCTCGTCTTTTGCGATCGTTTCCGAATGCTGTTCCCGCATATTTTCTATTTTTATCGAAAGAAGCGGCCCGTATGTAAGCGCCTCGGTCAATACAGAACCCGGCTCGTTAGTGTGCACATGGACCTTTATGATTTCGTCGTCGTCGACTACGACGACGCTGTCGCCGTGCATATCGAGATAGTCGCGCAGGCGGTTTGTGTCGGTCTTGAATTTCCGTTCGGCGATAAACTCGGTACAATAAGCGAATTTGATATCCCCGGCGTCAAACATAGCGAAATCGGCTTTTTCGCCCGCTTGTGTGCCGGCCGCTCTGTTCTCAATAATTTCCCCGCGCATAGCCTTGAGCATACCGTCGAGAATATACAGATAACCTTTTGCGCCTGCGTCAATGACTCCTGCTTTTTTTAGTACGGGGTTCTGGTTGATCGTGTCCGCCAATGCAATGTAACCCGCGGCGAGCGCCTGCTCAATAATTACCTCTACGTCTTCCTCCCGCTCCGAGGCAGCGACAGCCGCGCCCGCCGCAAGCCTTGATACAGTTAGTATTGTGCCTTCGGCTGGTTTCATAACAGCCTTATATGCTGAATCGACGCCTGAGGCAAGCGCCATAGCGAATGCGGTGGCGTCAGCGGAATCGGCGTCCTTCAGTCGCCGGGAGAGACCGCGGAACAGCAGCGACAGAATAACGCCCGAATTGCCTCGCGCACCCCGGAGCAATGCGCTGGCCGTGACTTCAGTCGCGTGCCCTAATGTACCGGGGGTCATCGCGTCGAGCGCTTTTTCACCGGCGCCTATAGTCAGACTCATGTTTGTTCCCGTATCACCGTCGGGTACCGGAAAAACATTGAGATCGTTGATTTCTTGCTTGTTATTTTCAATGGCGGCGGCTCCGTTCGCGACCATTTTCTTAAACATCTCGCCTGTGATTTGCCGTGTCAAGCGATCACCCCCCTTTTTAGCCGAGCAGCATCGAATCGACAAATATATCTATGCGTTTCACTTCAATACCTGTGCCTTTTGTGACCTGATAACGCACCCTGTCCACAATGCTCTCACAGATGACAGGTATATTGACTCCCTGATCGACTGCTATATGCAGCTCTATGGAGATGGTGTTGTCGTCGTTGCATACGACGTGTACCCCTTTGCCCATCGATTCCATCTTCAGGAGGTGAACCAGCCCGTCAGTGACAGAGTGTACAGTCATCCCCTTGACCCCAAAGCAGTTAGTGGCAGCGTCGCCTGTGAGGATAGTAAAAACGTCACGTGTGATGTGTATGAAACCGCGTTCGTTATGAAGTTTTACCATTTTATCAACCCCAATCAGAATTATGTAGAATGCAAAATGCAGAATGCAGAATTTTGATAGCTAAACCAGTTTCGCACCGAGCGGTTTGCCCCCGAGCAGGTGAAAATGCAGATGAAATACAGTTTGGCCGGCGTCCGGCCCGGTATTTGATATAACGCGGTACCCGCTGCCAAGACCTTCGATTTCCGCTATTTTTGCGGCAGCCTCAAGGCATTTTGCCGCAAGGTGCGAGTTTTCCGCGCTTAGGTCAGAAACTGATGCGATATGCTCTCTTGGTACGACAAGAATATGCACCGGCGCTTGTGGCGCTACGTCGCGGAATGCGTATACGGCTTCGTCCTCGTATACGAGCTGCGACGGGATTTCTCCGTTTATTATTTTGCAGAATATACAATCAGACATATATGACCCCCGGAACGGGTCGATGTGGACATCGACCCCTACAGCGCTGCCCCTTCCTCCGGAAATAGGCAAGGTTATGGTGTGTTTAGTTTTTCTGTTACTATATCGTAGACTGCGTTTAGCGCGTCGTGCAGTTTTGTTATGTCTTTGCCTCCGCCCATTGCGAAATCGGGCTTGCCTCCGCCGGAGCCGCCGCAAAGCTTTGTGATCTCGCGGATCAGTTCACCGGCTTTGACGCCTTTTTCGATAGCCGCTTTGCCACATGCTGCCATCAGCGTTATCTTGTCGTCCTTGACTGCTGCCAGTACAGCGACTACGCCCGCCTCCCAGTCACGCAGCATATCCTCGATTTGACGGAGCCTGTCTATGTCAACGGCGGTGTCCTCGACGATAGTCGTTATTACCTTGAGCCCGCCAAGTTCCCTTGCCCCTGTTAGTATCCGCGCCGCTTCACCGCGCGCTTCTTTTGCAACGGCTGTGTCAAGCGCGCCGCGCAATTCGCGCAGCACCTGCATGTTTTGTTCAAGCTTTCCCGCTATTTCCTCGGGAGCGCCCGCTTTGAGCATCCCCGACAGCACCGACAGGTGGCCGCGCGCGGTGTTGAGCGCATTGAGCGTCTCCAGTCCGGTTATCGCTTCAATACGGCGCACCCCGGACGCGACTGAGAATTCGGCGATAATTGAGAACGCACCGATTTTTGCCGTATTTTCAAGGTGCGTCCCGCCGCATAATTCGACCGATAAGTCGCCCATTTTTACCACACGGACAACGTCGCCGTATTTTTCCCCGAACAGCGCCATAGCGCCGAGTTCTTTCGCCTCGTTAACAGGCATCTCACATACGGAAACGTCCAGCCCATCGAGTATCGCGCTGTTTGCGCGACGTTCGATTTCTGTAAGCTCATCCTTTGTCAGCGCGGAAATATGTGTGAAGTCAAACCTGAGTTTATCCTGTTCCACCAGCGAGCCAGCTTGCCGGACATGCTCGCCGAGGACGGCTCGCAGCGCCTCATGCAACAGATGCGTCGCGGAGTGCGCCCGCATTATCGCGCGGCGGCGCGTTATATCGACCTCAGCCTCCGCATTGTCGTCAACGTTTATAGAACCGTCAAGCATCTTGCCGTGATGCAGGTACTTGCCACCCTTGCTCAGCAGCACGTTATTTACCTCGAATTCAGCGCCCGCTGTTTTTATGTTGCCATAATCCGCTGACTGTCCGCCCATTTCGGCATAAAATGGCGTTTTATCCAAAACGATAATGCCCTCGTCGCCGGATCGCATCGACGAGCACACCTCACCTTGCGTAACTATCGCAAGCACAGCGGCGGAACATTTCAGGGTTTCATAACCTATAAACTCCGTGGGGGTATTGTCTAGCCCCAGATCGACGCCAGCCCAAGCAAGGTCTCCGAGCGCTTCGCGCGCTTTTCTTGCTCGTACGCGCTGCTCCTGCATGTGTTCGTCAAATGAATCTACGTCGGCTTGCAGACCTTGCTCTGCCAGAATTTCGACGGTCAGGTCCAGCGGGAAGCCGTAAGTGTCATAAAGCTTGAACGCATCGGCGCCGGACAGCGTCGTTTGACCCTTTCGCGCGAGTTCCTCAACCAGCCCGCCCAGTATCGCAGTCCCGGCGTCTATTGTTTTCCCGAAATTCTCCTCCTCGCTGCGGATGACGCGGGTGATATGCCCCGCTTTTTCAGTCAAATCCGGGTAAGCGCCCTTGTTTTGCTCTACGACTGTCAAACATACGTCATATAAGAATGCTTTTGTGAGACCCAGCAGCCTGCCGTGCCTTGCCGCACGGCGTAAAAGCCTGCGCAGAACGTAGCCGCGCCCTTCGTTGGATGGCAGGACTCCGTCGCATATCATCATCGTGGCGGAGCGTATATGGTCTGTTATCACACGTATGGAAATATCATGTTTTTCGTCGCTTCCATATGTAACGCCGCTGATTTCGGATACTTTTCCGATTATGCTCACCACAGTATCGACCTCAAATAAGTTGCCGACGCCCTGGCAGACGCACGCAAGCCTTTCAAGGCCGAGTCCTGTGTCGATATTTTTCTGGCTCAACTCCGAATAATTACCTGCCCCGTCGTTGTCAAACTGCGTAAAGACATTGTTCCAGATTTCGACGTAACGGTCGCAGTCGCAGCCGGGAGCGCAATCGGGGCTGCCGCATCCGTTTTCCCCGCCCCGGTCGAAATAGACTTCCGAGCATGGTCCGCACGGTCCGGAACCGTGGTCCCAGAAATTGTCGTCCCTGCCCAACTTTGCTATGCGCTCCGGCGCTATTCCAACTTCGTTTACCCAAATATTGAACGCTTGTTCGTCGTCAATAAAAACAGACGGGTAGAGCAGCCCGGGATCCATGCCCAGCCGCTCAGTCAAGAATTCCCAACACCACGCTATTGCTTCGCTTTTAAAATAATCGCCAAACGAGAAATTGCCGAGCATTTCAAAGTATGTCCCATGCCGGGATGTTTTGCCAACGTTGTCAATATCTCCTGTGCGTATGCATTTCTGGCATGTGCAAACACGTTTACGCGGTGGTTCCTGTTCGCCGGTGAACCATGTCTTCATCGGCGCCATGCCTGAATTGATAAGCAGGAGCGACGGGTCATTTTGCGGGACAAGCGGGAAGCTTGGCAGCCGCAAATGATCCTTTTCCTCAAAAAACGCTAAAAATAACTCTCTTAGCTCGTTTAATCCGTATTTCTTCAATATTATCGCCCTATTTCAGCAAGGATTCGATGAAATCCGCTATGTCTCCCACAGTTTTGTGATCATAGACGGATTCATCGGTCACGCTGATCCCATATTCTTCCTCAAGCGTCATTATCAGCTCGGTGAGATCCAGTGAGTCAGCGCCCAAATCATTAATAATATCTGTAGTTCTGGTGATTTTCTCAGGATCAACGTCTAGTTGAGACACCAGCGATTCTTTTATTTTATCAAAAACCATAGGTTATTCTCCTTTCGTTTTGTTGTCCCAAGCTCCTAGCTCCATTCGCGGTACTGCGGGTTTGCGGCGTCAGAGTGCCCGCCGCTCTGGTTGTTGCGTCCGAACGCGACAACTATGCGCCTGTTTGGTTCGTTCCCGACCGAATAGGTCGTTATGTTTTCATAGTTTTGGAGCGCTGTGTGGATAACGTGGCGTTCATATGCGTTCATGGGGTCGAGCGTCATGTTTCGACGGTACTTCATTACCTTGCCGGCAGTCCTTGCGGCGAGGTTTTCGAGTGTCTCGTTGCGCCGCTGCCTGTAGTTTTCCACGTCGAGATTCACCCTGACACGGCTGGAGCCGCTGCGGTTTACGACGTAATTTGTCAGGTGTTGGATAGCGTCGAGCGTTTCACCGCGGCGTCCTATGAGCGCCCCTGGCTCTTTGCTGGTCAACACAACATCGACGGTACCGTCATCCTCAGCCGCCTCAATACCTGCTTCAATTCCCATCCTCTCGAATAGCCCTGACAGGAAACTTTCAACATGTTCGACCCTGTCACCTTTCGATTCATAAACTACTTTTACCACAGCCGGGGTGTTTTTCAGCCCTAAAAACCCGGTTTTCGCCCTCTCAACTATTTCAACAGACACGTCGTCCCTGGACAATCCAAGCTGCTCTAATGCCAATTCTATTGCCTCATCTTCTGTTTTCCCTGATACCTCGATAGATTTTGTCATCATTTGTCCTCCTCGTCAAACCGCGTGGTTTCAAACCGCACAGTCTTTGTTGCGTCCGATCCGTCTTCATCTTTAATATCGTCTGCGGGTTCCGGTACCGGCAGTTCTGTTTCCGGTTCCTCGTCCCCGTTCTCTCCGCTATCAGCGGATGTATCAGCATCCTGCTCTATCGAGTCTGCATCCTGCTCTATAGGTTCAGCATCCTCGAGCGCAGCGTCAAGCGTCTCGTCATCAAGCGCAGTTTCGATTTCGCTGTCGCCGGACGCTTCTTCATCCTGCGCGGCGGCTATGCGTTCCGCGCTGTATCTGTCGGGGTCGTATGCGCGCCCGCGCGCGTAGCGCCTGTTGCCGACCCTGCTCGGTTCTTGCTTTTCTTCCTCGTCGTCAGGCGAATTTTTCTTTTGCCACTCCGATGCTTTATCGATCTGTTCCTGTTTGTCGCTTTTTTGCATTTTTTTCTTTGACGTATTTGGATTGCGCTCGACGAGGCCATCCGCCTTCTTTTTCTCCGTTTCAATTCGTTTAGCTTCGATCTCAGCCTCTTTTTTCGCCCGCGCTTCGTTTCTTTCCGCTTCCTCGGCGTCAATAATTTTAGTGTATATTTTTGTCAGGAAAATATCCTGCACAAGCTGGAGTACGGTACTTACCGTCCAGTAAAAACCCAGCGCTCCGGGAGTTATAAACGCGATGTAAACGGAAAACAAGGGCATCAGCATCATGACTGCCTGCATAGAGCCGGCGCCGCCGGCAGCCCCGTCGGTCGCCGGTGTGGGGTTGAGCTTTTTATTGAGCGCTGTCGCAATAAGCTGGCTCCCGCCCGAGAGGAACGGGATAAGGAAAAGCGCGAACCCCGCCGCCCAAGACCCAAAAAGCTCGATGTTGCCGTTCCATATAAAATCCCACTGCGGCGTCAAGCCAAGGTCTATTCCAAGAAAACTAAAATCGATTTTGCGCAGGTTTTCGCTGATCCCGACAAACCGCTCAAAATTAGTGCTGATGAACTGCGACTGGGTTATTTCTACGTAATAGTTCCTCACAGCGGTAGTGAAACCCATGTCGTTTAGTATATTGAGTATTGCGCCGCCCTCGTTGAGCAGTTCCTCGGCGACGCCCATCATAATTGTCAGTGGTTTCCTTATTACCTGAAACAGCGCAAGCATTATCGGCAGGGGCAAAAATCCCCACAGGCATCCCGAAGCCGGGTTTATGCCCTCATCTTTGTAGAGTTTTGCCATTTCCTCGTTGATTTTCTGCTTGTTTGTCCCGTGCTTTTTTTGCAGTTCCGCGATTTTCGGTTGCAGGCGTTGCTGCCTCATCATGCCTCGTTTGCTCTTCATCTGGAACGGCAGCAGGATTATCTTTATTACCAGCGCAAAGAGAATTATTGCAACACCGTAGTTTTGCACTGTATCGTAAAGAAACATCAGCAGCAAACCAAACGGTTTTGCGATAGGGTTTAAAAACTCCATAGATACTCCTGACTATAATTATGGTACCGGGTCATAACCGCCTTTGCGGAATGGATGGCAGCGCAGCACGCGCCTGAGCGAGAGCATGCCGCCTTTGAGCGCCCCGTGTTTTTCAAGAGCTTCCAGCGCATAGGCTGAACAGGTTGGAAAATATCTGCACTTTGGCGTGGACAGGGGGGATACCCGTTTCCTGTAAAAAGACACCATAGTGATGAGCGCTTTTGTAGCTTTAGACATTTTTTGAGGCTCCCCGGCGGTAGCAAGTCTCCACCCTGCAAACATATGCTTCGCGCCACGGCGACATTTTGATTTCTGCATTTTGCATTATTATTTATTTTTTTTGTCCAAGTTCAGCTTTCTGAAAAGCGGCAAAACGCCGGATTCAAGCTCGCGATATCCTACGAATCTGCTTTTCATCCTTGCCACGATTACAATGTCGTAACCCAGCGACAGGTTTTCTTCATTCAGCCTGTAGATTTCTTTCAAACGTCGGCGGATGCGGTTGCGCTGTACGGCGCCTCCGAGCTTGGTGCTGACTGTGAGGCCCAGCCGGTTTTCCGCCCTGCCGTTTCTCCTGCAGTAGACTACGGCGCATTGCGACGCCGCGCTTTTGCCTTTGTTGTAGAGCCTTTTAAATTCGTGGTTTTTTTTCAGCGACGTCGTATATTTCATCACCAATAATCAGTTGCATTTGCAACTTGTTATGCGGAAAGCTTCGCCCTGCCTTTTGAGCGGCGGCGGGCAAGTACCTTGCGCCCGTTCCTTGTTGACATTCTTTTTCGAAAACCATGCTCTTTCGAGCGTTGCCTTTTTTTCGGTTGATATGTTCTCAGCATAACTGCACCCCCTTGTCAATGGTTGTAATGTGTTGGAATACCATTTATTTTCCATGGCTCCGGCGCATAATGA
>Ga0082212_10004312_pt1 | contig 19747 bp, 16 predicted proteins | sample TergutNt197P3_FD_71548 | JGI IMG/M metagenome (GOLD analysis project Ga0082212, IMG submission 71548) | Neocapritermes taracua P3 segment gut microbial communities from Petit-Saut dam, French Guiana - Nt197 P3 | ecosystem: Host-associated > Arthropoda: Insects > Digestive system > Gut ... | reverse complement strand
TATCCCGGCATCGCCTTTAGGACCCGTTTTTTCCAGCCGCAGCACCTCCCTGTTCATTTCTACCAAAAGGGTGCTTATTACATCTTTTGCGGTTATAATCCCCAATAGCTCATACTGGGCATTGACGACAGGGAAATGATTATAACGGTATTTGTTCAGGGAAGAAACGGCGAATGAGAGGGGCATCTCCGCATCCAGGACAACTATGTCGCGGGTCATCCTTTCTTCCGCTGCCGATTCAATATAGCCTTTGTCCAGAGCGACCAGAATATCGCTTATGGTAACAAGCCCGACGAGTCTGCCGTTTTCGGTAATGGGGGTACAGGTTATTGAATTTTCCCTCATAAGGCCCTGGATATGGCGCAATGTATCGTTTTTCCCGGCTGTGATTACAGCCGTTTTCATAACTTCTTTTATTTTAAGCTGATAGATAAGTTCCAGTACAACAGAAGGGGAATCTACGGTGGAAAGGGGGACAGATTCATTGGTATCGCTCATGCTTTTGCCCCGGCTCCCGACAAGGTTTCATCGCCCAGAATGTAGCGTTCTATCATCTCTGCAACGCCGTCTTCGTCGTTCGATTTATCCGTAACCAGGGCAGCGATTTCCTTTAGTTTCGAGTCGGCATTGCTCATTGCCACAGGGTACCCTGCCCAGGAGAGCATCGACATATCGTTCATCGAATCCCCTACTGCCAATACCGCCCCGCTGGGTATGGAGCATTTTTCTGCAACAATGCGCAGGGCGTTCCCCTTGTCCGCGCCGCTTGGCAGCACTTCCAGCCTGTATGGCTTAGATGTGTGGACAGATGCGCCGTCTGCAATGTTCTCCAGAAGCTGTGCCAGCGGCTTAAGGATCATCGGGTCGCCGGGGATAAGCAGTTTATGGCAGCCGGAGGCAACCATGGAGCGGAAATTATCTACCACAACCTGCCGCAAGCCGGTAATTTTTTTGTCGTATTCGGAAAACTCATTGTCGCGGGAAACATACAGTATATCTTCATCGTAAATCTGGACTGTAAGGCCTTCCGCGTCGGCCATGTCAAAAACCAGGAGGGCGGCCTCCGGGGACAGGCGCTGCTCAAAAATTACTTCCCCTGTATGGCTTTCCTGGATTACAGTCCCGTTATTTGCAATCAGGAAACCGGGTCTCTTGTTCAGCCCGAGTATACCCGAAAAATGCTCCAGAACTGCCGGCGCCCGGGTAGAGGCCAGGACCACTTTTACGCCCCTGGCTTCGGCCTTACGGACAGCGTTACGGGTACGGTATGATATGGAAAGGTCCGACCGGAGAAGGGTGTCATCCATATCAAGGGCAAGCAGCTGCACAGGGAGCATGATACTAGAATAACCCCAAGGCCCCAGTAATTCAAGAGGAAACAAAAAAAATCCGATATAATAGAATATATCTACTTTATGTTAAGGGGAATTATATGTCTAAATGCGTACATTGCGGCTCAAGCAAATTTGGGCCTGACTGCCCAAAATCGCTGAATCACCTGCATCAGCATAATGTTGATGACAAACGCTGCATTTATTGCGGTTCGACATCCTATGGGAACGGCTGCCTCCAGACGCCAACCAGAAAGCATGTTCATGGCCATGGCCGGAACAAATGCATTCATTGCGGCGCTGTTATCGGCGGCAGTGTCATGGGCTGCCCGCATAGCCCCATTGGCAAGCACGAGACCTGATTTTTGGCATTTTGCCCCCCGCAAGGCAGCGGGGCATTAAACCAGGCTTTCGAATAAGCCAAAAAGCCTCTCCAGATCATCCATAGAATAATATTCAATATCAATGCGGCCTCTTTTGAGGCCGCCATTAATTGTTACTTTTGTCCCCAGAGCCCGGATAAATTTTTCTTCCATAGCCTTAATTTCCGGGTCCCTTTTCGCCGGGCCTTTTTTGCCGCCCTTCGCCCCGGCTGCCAGCCCTGCCGCAAGCTTTTCCGCTGCCCTTACAGAGAGCGATTTGCCGGATATTTCCGAAAAAAGCCTCTCCTGGTCGGCCCCACGGGGGAGCGACAGTATTGCGCGGGCGTGCCCCGCGGTGATTTTGCCTTCTTCGAGGGCTTCCTTTATTGTGGGCGGGAGTTTAAGGAGGCGCAGGGCATTTGCCACGGTGGAGCGGTTTTTCCCCACCCTTTCTGCAGCCTCTTCCTGGGAAAGGCCCGCGGTATCCATGAGCTGCTTGTAGGCAGTGGCCTCTTCGACGGGGTTTAAGTCTGCCCTGTGCAGGTTTTCGATAAGGGCGACTTCCAGCCGCTTCTGGCTGGAGTAACTGCGGAGCAGCACCGGCACCTCGGTAAACCCGGCCAGGGCTGCCGCCCTGCAGCGCCGCTCGCCGGCTATTATTGTATAGCCCCCATGCTCACTTTTTTCCGCAATAACCGGCTGGATAACCCCATGCTGCTTAATGGAGGCAGCCAGCTCTTCCAGTTCAGCCTTATCGAAACGCCTGCGGGGCTGCCCTGGGTTGGGGCGGAGTTTTTCTATTTTAACAAGGACCTCGCCGTCCCTGCCGGCGGGATCGCCTTTGGCCCCGGTTTTCCCTTCGCGGCCGGAATCGTCGTCCGGAAGCAGGGCGGAAAGCCCCCTGCCAAGAGCGCTTTTAGCCACGGGCAAGTACCTCCTCCGCCAAACTTTGGTAGGCCCTGCCGCCTGTACTGTCCGGATCGTACCGTGATATGGGAAGGCCATGGGACGGCGCTTCGGAAATCCGCACATTTCGGGGGATAATTGTTTCAAAGACCTTTTCCCGGAAATAGGCGCTCACTTCCCTAACCACATCCTGGGCAAGGCGGGTCCTTTGATCGTACATGGTAAAAAAGATCCCCCCGATTTGAAGCTCTTTATTAAGGCCTTTCTGAATACGTTTGATTGTCTGGAGGAGCAAAGAAAGCCCTTCCATGGCAAAATATTCACATTGCATGGGGATAAGCACGGAATCCGCGGCGGCAAGGCCGTTAAGCGTAAGGACACCCAGAGAAGGCGGGCAGTCAATCAGAATAAAATCGCAGCTGCCCCGGACCGGTTCCAGGGCCTTTTTTAAGAACATGTCGCGGTTTTCCATTTCGACCAATTCAACCGCCGCGCCCGAGAGGTCTATGCTGGAAGGGATTACCGAAAGCCGCGGGACCGATGTTTTGCGGATCACTTCCTGCAGGCTGGCCCTGCCGGAGATTAGCTCGTAAACACCGGGCCTGGATTTATGCTTGTCCAGCCCAACACCGCTTGTCAGGTTTGCCTGGGAATCAAAATCGACCAGAAGCACCGATTTCCCCAAATCGGCCAGATAGGCGCCCAAATTTACCGCCGACGTAGTTTTTCCGACCCCGCCCTTCTGGTTTACAAAAACAAAAGCCCTGCCCATGGGATTATAATACTAGACCAGATTTATTTTGACTACTCAAAAACATTCATTTTTGGTATACTTTATACATGAGTGTACAAAAAATCGGGATGTCAAACCCCCTGCGGAGTGTGCCGTTCGAAGCAGCTGCAAGGGTCGCCGGCATGGCAATGTCTAACCAAAAACTTCTGGGCGAAGCCGTAATGAAGTTACTTGATTCATCACAGATTATTACCGACCCTGCCCTGGGGAACAGGGTTAACCTGCTGGCCTAATTTGCCTGCAGCACCAGCGCTTCCCATGCTTCCAGATGGGCTTGTGAGTTGTCCCAAAAAGTACGCCCGATATTGCTTGCCGCGATCTTTCCCTGGAGCAGTACCCGTGCATCCCCGTTAAGTTTTATCCGCTTTGGGGAAAAATTAAACACCGCCACAAACGCCCGCGCATCATTTTGCCTGCCGACATAGCCCTGCGCGATTTGTACCGCGTCTGCCTCGCGGCTGTACATAAGCAGTGAACCCTTTGCCAGCAGGGGCTTAAAGCCGCCGTATTGCAGTGTCCCGCTGGACGCACGGAGCGCAGCCATTTTTTTGTAATACGAAAGGACAGAATCGGGGTCATTTTTTTGGGCTGCGTAGTTTAGTTTTTTATGGTTGGCATTTACCTTAAGCCATGGCGCCCCGTTGCTGAACCCGGCCTGGGCGGAACTGTCCCATTGGTAAGGCGTGCGGGAATTGTCCCTGGACGAAAGCCGGAGCCATTTCCAGCGCAGCCCTTTAGGTAGAAAAAGTTTTTTCATAAGGCGGTCAAGGTTATGCGCCTCTATGTCTTTTACTTCATCCAGGCCGGACAGGTCAAAGTTTGTCATGCCGATTTCCTGGCCCTGGAAAATAAAAGGCGTCCCCCGCAGCGTGAATAAAAGCGTCGCCATAAGCTTGGCGCTTCTTTCCCAGGGGCTGCCGCGTTCGCCTGCGCCGCGGTCATCGCCGTAATGGGAAACAATCCGGGTCTGGTCGTGGTTTTCCAGGTAAAGGGCGTTCCAATCAAGGCCCTGCTGCCATTTGGCCAGGCGCTTTAATAATTCTTTCGCACGGAATTTTTTTGGCACAAAGCGGGAAAAAACCCGGTCAACTTCCAGGTGGTCAAAGTAAAACACCATGTCCAGTTCGCGCCGCGATTCGTCCGAAAGAAGCTTTGCATCTTCCGGGTTAATCATTACAGCTTCGCCCACGGTAAAACAATCGTAGCTGTCCAGAACATCCCGGCGGAGCTGCCGCAGGATTTCGTGGTTACCTTCCTGGCACTTGTAATGCTCAAGCCCGGTTAGCATAATGCTTTTTTTCCCGTCTTCCAGGCTTGTTTTCCACAACACGTTGATCACGTCGCAGCGGAAACCGGCAACCCCTTTATTAAGCCAGAATTCGAGGATTTTTTTTACTTCCTCAAGCACCAGCGGGTTATGGTAATTAAGGTCCGGCTGCTTTTTATGGAAAAGGTGAAGGTAGTATTCGCCGCGGGTTTCGTCGCAGGACCAGGCGTCTTCCATAAAAAAACTCGTCCAGTTATTGGGGGCTTTTTCCCATATATAATAACCGGTATACGGCTCTTCCCTGCGGCGGCTTTTTTGGAACCACTCATGTTCGTCGGATGTATGGTTTACCACAAGGTCCATAACAATCCCCATGCCCCGTTTTTTTGCCTCCCCGATTAACCTCTCCATGTCTGCCATTTCCCCAAAAACCGGATCGATGCTAAGGTAATCGGAAATATCATAGCCGTTGTCTATCTGCGGCGATTTATACACCGGCGAAAGCCAAATTGCCCTTGCCCCCAGTTCCGCAATTTCATCCAGGCGGCTTATGATACCGGGGATATCCCCAATGCCGTCGTTATTTGAATCCTTAAAACTCCGCGGGTAAACCTGATAGATTAAACCCTCTTTCCACCATGCATTCATTACAAATTCCTTTTTAATAATTTTAAAAATTCTTTTCTGCTTAATTCCTCGCCGCCAAAGCTGCGCAGATGATCCGTGGGCACCTGGCAGTCAATGAAAGCAATTTTGTTCCCGGAAAAAAGGAACTGCGCCAGGCCAAGGAACGCAGCCTTGGAAGCGTTGGCAGCGTTGGAAAACATCGACTCGCCGCAGAAAAAATTCCCAAGCAGCACGCCGTAACACCCGCCGACAAGGGTGCCGTCCAGATAGCTTTCTGCGGAAAGCGCATAATGCAGGCGGTGCAGTTCGGTATAGGCAGAAATTATATCGTCTGTAATCCAGGTGCCTTCCTGGCCCGGCCTTTTAATTTCACGGCAGCCGCGGATAACCCCGGTAAAATTTTTGTTGAATTTTATTTCATAATCACCGCGCCGCAGTACCTTCTGCATGGTTCTGGAGATATGCAGTTTTTGCGGGAATATTACACAGCGCGGGTCGGGCGACTGCCACAAAATGGGGTCATCTTCGTTATACCAGGGAAAAATCCCCTGTTCGTATGCAGAAAGGAGCATTCCCGGCGAAAGGTTCCCCCCGACAGCAACTATGTTGCCATCGGCTTTGTCCGGATCGGGAAAACGGAAATGTACCGTTTCATCCAGGTAGGGGAATTCCGGATCGGGTCCGCAAAGAAACGGCATATATAAAATACCCGGCCTTTATGCAATGACTGCAATGGAATTAAAGGGAATTTAACCGGCAGCTGCCGTTTCCAGTACGGTGATCCGGTATTCCCCATCTGCATAATCGGCCATTGCCCTGCCCCCTTCGCTTAATGCGCCAAAGAGTACTTCGTCTACAAAGAAGGTCTTGATTTTTTCTTCCACAAGCCGCCCCGCGTTCCTTGCGCCGAATTCATGCGAATACCCCTCTTCGGCAAGCTGGTGCAAACAGGTTTCTGTTACTTCCAGGCTTACATTTTTTTCTGCAAGCTGTGATCTAAAAAGGTCGAGTTCCTTGTTTATAATCGAAACCATAACCTCGCGGGAAAGGTGGGCAAACCGTACCACTGCGTCAAGGCGGTTGCGGAATTCCGGGGTAAAGATTTTTTCTACTGCACCGTCCACGGCGCTTTCATCGTTTACCCTACCGCCGAAACCTATAAGGCTTTTCCCTATTTCACGCGCGCCGGCATTGCTGGTCATAATAAAAACGATATTCCGGAAATCCGCCTTGCGCCCGGTGTTATCCGTTAAGGTTGCATAGTCCATAATCTGGAGCAGTATGTTGTAAATATCGCCATGGGCTTTTTCAATTTCGTCAAGCAGCACAACCCCATGGGGGTGTTTCCTTACCGCGTCGGTTAGAAGGCCGCCTTCTTCATACCCCACATAGCCGGGGGGCGACCCGATTAAACGCGACACGGTATGTTTTTCCTGATACTCGCTCATGTCGAAGCGGTGCATCGGCACATCGAGGGTTTCTGCAAGGCTGCGGGCAAGTTCCGTTTTTCCAACGCCGGTTGGGCCTACAAAAAGGAAATTTGCCACGGGCTTATTCTGTGCGCGGAACCCGGCCCGGGAACGCTTGACCGCTTTTACGACTGCAGTTACCGCTTCGTCCTGGCCAAATACCCGCAGCCGCAGATTTTCGTCCAGGGTTTTCAGCCTGTCCTTTTCGCTCATCCCGACATTCCTTTCGGGGATGCGGGCAATTTTGGAAATTACCGTCTCAATTTCTGTTGTACCTATGCCGATTAAATCTACCGTCCCTTCCTGGATGGTTTCGCTCTGCGCCCCGGTTTCGGGCCCGGCCTGTGCATCGCTCTGGGTTTTTGTATTTTTTTTGTAAGCCTCAATGCGGACAAATGCCCCGGCTTCGTCTATTACATCTATGGCTTTGTCGGGAAGCCGCCGCTCTGTAATGTACTGCGACGAAAGTTTTACCGCCGATTCCAGCGCATCTTCGCTGTAATGGACCCTGTGGTACTCCTCGTATTTATCTTTAAGGCCGCGCAGGATCGCGACGGCGTCTTCTTCGCTGGGTTCGTTAATGTCGATTTTCTGGAAACGCCGCGAAAGCGCCCGGTCCTTTTCAAAGAATTTGCCGTATTCTTCGTGGGTGGTGCTGCCTATGCAGCGGAGCTTCCCCATGCCAAGGGCTGGCTTTAAAATGTTCGCAGCGTCAAGGGCGTTACCCGATACGGCGCCGGCGCCCACAAGGGTATGTATTTCGTCGATAAAAAGGATTGCCCTGTCTTTTTTAAGCATTTCCTCGACAACCCGTTTTACCCGCTCTTCAAAATCGCCCCGGTATTTTGTCCCGGCAATCAAGGCCCCCATGTCCAGGGAAAAAATTGCAAAATCCCTGAGTGTGGGCGGCACCTTGCCGGCAACGATCCTCTGTGCAAGGCCTTCGGTAATGGCAGTTTTCCCCACCCCGGAATCGCCTACATGGACAGGGTTATTTTTAAAACGGCGGCATAGCACCTGCACGGTCCTGTCCAGTTCGTTTTCCCTGCCAATCACCGGCTCCAGCTTTCCATCCCGCGCCATGCTTGTCAGCTCCGTAGCATATTTTTCCAGGGCGGTTTTCCTTAACTGGGATTTTCGGCCATCTCCATCGGCTTCGTCCTCCGGCTTTGCCCTGTCGTCCCGCCGCGTTTCGCCCCCGCCTGCACTGATCGTTTCGGACAGGTCGGGGTCAATGCCATGGGACAGGGTGCTGATAAGGTCAAAACGCCGGACCCCGGCTTTGCGCAGGTAATAGGCGCAGTAATTGCGCTCCTCGTCAAACAGGGAAACAAGTATATCGGCCACCTCCAGGGTGTCCTTCCGGGAAGACTGGCTTTGGATTACGGCGCGTTCCAGCACATTCTGGAAACCGACCGTCTGGGTTGGCTCGGAATTGCTTACATGGGGCACTTTCTGCTCAAAGTAATTTTCCATGCCGTTCCGCAGCTGCTCCAGGTTTGCGCCGCAGGCACTCAGTGCCCCCTGTACCTCGTCAAAGGACAGGGCCGCATAGAGTATATGCTCCGGGGTCAGGTATTCATGGTTCCTGACCTTGGCCTCGTTATAGGCGGCGTTAATTATTGCCTGTACATGACGGCTTATTTTCATAAAACCCCCTGGGCTGTCCAAGAAGTTTGTTACTTCTCGTCCAGCCCTTGCATTTTCTCCTATTTCTTTGAAACAGTGCGAAAATGCAACAGTAAAGAAGGTGTCCGAACAAGTTTTTCAAACTTTTCGGACACGCCGATTAAACCTGCTCCACAATGCATTTAAGCGGAAATTCGTTCTTGCGGGCCAGGCAATGTACCTGGTTTGCCTTGGTTTGGGCAATATCCCAGGGGTACACCCCAACCGTCCCCCTACCCTTGTAATGGACGTCAAGCATAATCCGGGTCGCATCTTCCTCCTTCTTGTGGAAAACCTCTATAAGCACCCCTACCACAAATTCCATGGTAGTGTAGTTGTCATTAAGGAGTATAACCCGGTATCCGTCAGGCTCTTTGAGTCTCTTTTTGATCTTCTCTGCCTGCTCCGGCCTGTTCCCCGCCAAAGGCATATATATAGTATACCATAAAAGGGGTTCTGGTGAAAAGTAAACTTTACAGCCCCGACAAATAGCGGAGCTGGAGCTTGATTGCTTCTACGGCATTAACCATTTCTGCTTCTATAAGCCGGTCTATGGAGGTAAGGTAGGTATCGTCCCAGGACGCCTCTTTATTATCATAAAACAATGCGGAGGCAGAGACCCTGAGTATTTCGGAAAGCTTTTCCAGGAGTTCGGCAGAAACGAATGCGGCGCCGTTTTCTATAAAACTTAAATGCCTTGCCGAAATTCCAGCCTTCTCCGATAACTCTTCCTGGGAAAATTTCCGTTTTTTCCGGTAATATCTTATATTTGCCCCAAGAACAGTTTTAATACGCATTTTTTTTATAATGTCTGCAGCAATTATCAATTTAACAACCAAGCGAAAGGTTATTTTTTTTTCATTTTTTACTTCTTAGATAAGGTTTAAAAAATACCTGCATCTAATAGGTACATATCACAAGCATAAGCTCAATTTTTTGGGAAAGCAAATTTTTTGGCAGCTGTATCAGCCTTTCCTTATATAGAGCGGCAGGGAAGAAATTTCCTTGTCGTCGATGTAGAGGACAAAGTTAACAACACCCCCGGAAAGAAAATGCAGATTGGAGATGGTAAATACCAAATGTGACACTGCCGTTGCATTGCCAGCGCCTTTTACTTCCATTGTACCGGTTACAGGCTCAATGTTAATTTCGCCGTCAAGGTCACGGGCTTCTATGCGGAAATTGTGGCTGGAAAATTCCCATAGGTCAAAGCGTATGCGTATTACCACAGAAAGCTGCGGGTGTATGCAGGGAAAAGACCGGGAGATTATTGTATCGAAAGTCCCCACAATGGTAAGTTTGCCGCCGCTCTCCTGGGCAAAATCACAAAAAGTAAAAAGTTCAGTTTTCATCTGACAGTACCGAATGCCTTCTGGTGCCATGTTCGGGGCTGTAAAGAACAACCCTGTTACGGCCTGCAGTCTTGGCGATGTAAAGGGCCGTGTCTGCATCATTAATTATTTTCTGGACATATCCCCTTTCGGCTGGGTCTTCCCTGCTGCTTCCTACAAAACCAAAACTGGCAAATACGGTAACCTCGTTATTGTCAATAGTAACGGCAGACTCCTCCAGGTTCATGCGCAGGCGTTCCAGCACTTTCATCCCGGTTTTTTCGTCTGCCCCGTAAAAGAAAATAATAAATTCCTCCCCCCCGTATCTGCCGATAAAGTCATTTTTACGCAGCCCGGCTTCCATGGTTTTTACAACATGGCGCAGGGCTTCGTCGCCGGCGAGGTGCCCGTAAGTATCGTTAAAATCCTTAAAATGATCAATATCCATCATCGCAAGGCAGCAGGGTATGCACAGATCGGTTGCGTTGGCCAACTCAACACCTGCCATCTCTATAAAGGAGCGGCGGTTAAGCACCCCCGTTAATGGATCGTGGCTGGCAAGAAATTTAAACCTGGCCTCGCTTTCTTTAAGGATCTCCATATGCTCAACTTCTCTGCGGAGCTTGTTGTTTGTAGCCATAAGGGATTCTTCTTTTTCCTGCAATTTAGACAGGCTTAAACTTAACCTGCGGACCATGCTGTTAAAAGCGCTGGAAAATTCCCCCATAAAGCGTACTTCCTGGGAAAAATCGCCTTTTTCCACCATCTGCACCTGCCAGATTAAATGCCGCAGGTGAGCCTGCAGTGATTTAAGGCAGCCGGGTATAATGCCGCGGATGGTAATGGAGGGGGAAAAATCGCCGGATGAAAAGGCAAACAGCACTTCGCGTATTGTTTTAATGTCGTCGTGGATTTGGGCAAACAGGGGGTCCTCTGCAAGATCCGGCGTAAGTTCGGGGGGCCTGTTGTCCCGCAGCAGCTTGTGAATATGCTCTAGGTATTCTTCGGTTCTGTCCATTGCACTCAGGAAGCAATTTTGGCTTCAAAGCGGCAGGTGCGGGCACCGGTACACCAGCAGTCAATTTCGCGCACATCGTACCCTTTGCCGCTAAAGGATTCCAGCACCCCCTGGATAAACCCTTCATCGTAGACGCAGATGACCTCCGATGTATCCGGAAGCCCGGAACAGTCAAGGTCTTCTTCCACGGTAAAAATAAAATGGGAATTATCCCCTGCCGCATCCTCTACCCGGAAAATCCCAATCCCCATGGATGTAAAGGAATCCTGAATTTTGGCTGCCAGCTCGGAAGTGCTTTTTGCGCCGCATAAAAATTTTTCAAAAAAAGCCTTGCCGGCCATTTTACCTGCATCGCGAAAAATGGTATCGGTCATTTCTGTGCCGTATTTTTCTTCCAGTATATCCCTTAGGGTAAACTGGAAAAGCCGGTATACTTCCACCCTGGTGTTTGGGCCAAGGCTGGGCCGGGCAAGTTTCATGTCTGCCCCAACAGTAGTTTCCCAGTTGAATTTATATTTTCGGGTATTCTCCATGGGCGCCTCCAAATTTTAAATCTTTTTCAAAATAATTTTCGTAATTATACCCCATTACCCTGGATTATACCAGCATTTTATGCAGCATACATTGAATTTTCCCCATTTTGGGGTTACTATGGGGCAATGCCTGATTTTGCCCACCTGCATGTCCATTCAGATAACTCTATCCAGGATGCCGCCGTTTCGGTCGCAGCTTTGGCAGACAGGGCCGAAGAACTGGGAATGGAATACCTGGCGCTTACCGATCACGGGAACATGTTCGGCGCGATGGAGTTTATCACGGCCTGCAGGGAAACAGTTACCTATATACATGACGAAGAAAAGCATGAAAAACGGAAAAACCCGGTAAAGCCGATAATCGGCTGCGAAGCCTATGTTGCACCGGGATCGCGGCATGAAAAAAGCGGGACGGAAGGGGAAAACAAGTATTACCATTTAGTACTGCTCGCATCCAGCGCAGAAGGTTACCGCAACCTTGTCAAACTATGTTCCTGCGCCTATACAGAGGGGTTTTATTACCGGCCCAGAATTGACGATGAACTTTTAAGGCAGTACGGCAGGGGGCTTATCGCCCTGTCGGCATGTGTTTCCGGGGAAATCCCAAGGCTTATCCAGGCAGGGAAAACAGGGGAGGCGGAGAAAAAAGCCCTGCTCTACCGTGACCTTTTCGGTTTAGACGCAGATGGGCAGCCGAATTTTTACCTCGAAATACAGAACCATGGCATCCCGGCAGGATCGCTGCGGGGGACCAGCCTTTCGCAGAAAGAGATTTACGACATTATTATTGACATATCCCGGCGAACGGGAATACCGCTGGCCGCTACAAACGATATTCATTACCTAAACCAGGAAGACGCTGCCGCCCATGACATATTGCTCTGCATTGGGCAGGCAAAACCCCGGACAGAAGAAAAACGGAAAAAATACGTCGGCGATCAATATTACTTTAAGACAGCGGAAGAAATGGCAGCCCTTTTCCCCGATCACCCGGAAGCGCTGGAAAATACCGCAGCGATTGCGCGGCGCTGTACTACCGGCTTTTTGCAGCTAAACGAAAAAACAGGCCAAACCGAATACGAATTCCCCAGCGTAGACGTAAAGGACCTGCCCAGCTACCTTCCGGACTTTGAAATACCCAAGGGGCTTAAGGACGCCCATGCATACCTGCGGGTACTTACCGGGGAAGGGCTGCGCAAGCGCTATAAAAACGAAATGAAGGAGTCCCAGGAAGCCGGGAACGCCGGTAAATGGAATGAAATTCTACAGCGGGCCAATTATGAACTGGATGTTATAATCAGGATGGGGTTTACCGGTTATTTTTTAATTGTCGCCGATATAATCAACTGGGCAAAAAACGAAGGCATAGAAGTAGGCCCCGGACGGGGCTCCGGCGCCGGTTCCATTGTTGCCTATTCGCTTGAGATAACAGACCTTGACCCAATAAAATACGGCCTGCTCTTTGAACGTTTCCTTAACCCGGAACGCATCTCCATGCCCGACTTTGACGTTGATTTCTGCAACGAAAGGCGCGAAGAAGTTATTTCGTATGTCAGCGAAAAATACGGGAAGGAAAGGGTCGCGCAGATTATTACCTTTGGGACCCTGGGCGCAAGGGCTGTAATCAAGGATGTGGCAAGGACGCTTTCGATAAGCATTGCGGAATCGGAAGCGATCTCCGCACTGGTCCCGTTCGGCCAAAAGGTAACACTTGCCAGGGCTTTTGCAGATGAGCCGCGGCTCGGGGAGATGGAGGAAGACCCGCGTTATACGGAACTTTTCCAGCTTGCCAGAAAACTCGAAGGGCTAAAACGCCACTGCAGCATCCATGCGGCAGGGATAGTTATAGGCAAGGATGATTTAACTTCGTATGTGCCGCTGTACAGGGACCCGCGTACCGGCATTATCGCAACACAGTATTCGATGAATTACCTGGAAGGCTGCGGGCTTATAAAAATGGACATACTGGGTTTAAAAACCCTGGACCTCCTGCACAATACCGAAGCCCTTATCCGCAGCAAGGGGCCCTCCTATGCCGGCTTTAACATAAAAAGCATCCCGGAAAACGACGAAGCAACTTTTGCCATGCTTAGCGAAGGAAGGAGCTTTGGCATTTTCCAGTTTGAATCCGAGGGCATGCAAAACACGCTGCGCCAGGCAAAGCCGGGAAGGGTCGAGGACCTAATTGCCCTAAACGCGCTCTACCGCCCCGGCCCCATGGCAAACATACCGCAGTTTACGGAATCAAAAAACGGCAAACGGAAAATAACGTACCCCCACCCAAGCCTGGAAAATGTTTTAAAGGAAACCTACGGAGTAATTGTTTACCAGGAACAGGTAATGCAGGTAGCAAGGATAATAGCCGGGTATTCGATGGGACAGGCAGACATTCTGCGCAAGGCAATGGGAAAGAAAAAACGGGAAATCCTGGAAAAGGAAAAAATCCCCTTTATAGCCGGCGCTTTAAGCCAGGGTTTCCCCGAAGAAGAGGGCAGCAGGTTCTACGACATGCTAATCCCATTTGCCGGCTACGGTTTTAATAAAAGCCATGCCGCCGGTTACGCAATCCTTGCCTACAGGACAGCGTACCTAAAGGCGCACTTCCCCGGGGAGTTTATGGCGGCCAACCTTTCCAACGAAATTCACAGCGCCGACAAAAACAAACTTTCGGAATGCATAAGCGAAGGCAGAAGGATGGGGCTTAGCATCGGCCCCCCGGACATTAACAGGTCGGAAAAATATTTTAGCGCCGCAGACGGGGCAATTGTCTTTGGTTTTTTGGGTATCAAGGGGATTGGGAGCGGCCCAATAGAAGAAATACTGGAAAAAAGGAAAGACGGCCCTTACCTGGGTTTTATGGATTTTCTGGACCGTGTTACCCTTCAGACAAACCAGCAGAACCAGCAAATAGTATCCCGCAAGGTAATAGAGCTCCTTATTAAAACAGGGGCATTTGACAGCTTTGGCATTAACCGGCCTACCCTGCTTGCAAACATGGAAGCTGCCGCGGACTATGCCCAGAACAAAAAAAACGAAGGCAAATTCGGCCAGGTAAGCCTGTTCGGGGAATCCGGGGAAAAAACATTCCCCGATTTTGTTTTTTCGCCCATGCCGGAAATGGACAGGATGGAGCTCCTGGAAACAGAAAAAGAACTTATCGGTTTTTATTTTTCCGGGCACCCCCTTGACGCGTATAAAGACGCATGGAATGAGTATGTAAAACTCAATACTGCCGATTTGGCGAACGCAGCGGCGGGCAGCTATATACTTATTGGGATTCTTAAATCAATAAAAATTACTTCCAGCAAAGCGGGAAAGCAAATGGCGTTCGGCGTCCTGGAAGATTTCCGGGGGGAAATAGAACTGGTATTTTTTGACCGTTACTGGGAACAAATAAAAGACAGGGTAAACGAGAAAGCCTGTGTGGCTTTTAACGGAAGGCTCGATCGTTCAAGGCCGGGCTTAAGCTTCCAGGTAACTTCGATCCTCGATTTACCCAAAATGCAAAAAAGCGCCGCAAAAAACACGGAAAAGGCACCGGATAAAACTGCCGTGCCCCCGCCGCCCCTCCCGGAGCTCCACATACGGCTAAGCCAGAGCGCTGCAAAAAGCGAAAAAAGCCTATACCCATTACGGGATTACCTGATCGATCACCCCGGCGCAGCGCTTGTCTTTTTGCACATTAACGGGAAAACAATACGCACCGATGTAACATTCGCGGCAGAAAGCGAACAAATTGCCGAACTGGGGGAAAACCCCCTTGTGGCAGAAGTCTGGGTAGCCTGATGTATTACCTTATGAGCCTCCTGGCGGGGATTGCCAGTGTCTACATGATCCTTATTTTTATCCGCATACTGCTTACCTGGTTTCCGGGCGCAGACTTTGGCAGGCCCTATGCGTTTTTGTGCAGCATCTGCGATCCGTACCTTAACTGGTTCCGCCGTTTCCGTATTGCCAAAAACAGCCCCATCGATTTTTCCCCGATAATAGCCCTGGCCGCCCTTTCCCTTATCCACAACCTGCTTGTAACATGGGGCCGGATGGGGAGGTTCAGCATCTCTGTTATCCTGGTAATGCTGCTCCATGCCCTTTGGTCGGTTATGTCCTGGGTACTGGGTTTTTTGATCGTTATTCTTATCCTAAGGATGATCGCATTTTTGGGGAACAGCAATATTTATTCCCCCTTCTGGCGTTTTGTTGATTTTATCTCGCAGCCTGTTATGTACCGCATAAGCCGCATCTTTTTTCCGCGCCGCATTGTCAGTTACCTTTTCCGGCTGGTTTTTTCCATTGCGGTACTGGTATTGCTGGCAGCGGTTTTTTACTTTATCCGGTACTTCGGCACCATGCTCCTTGCGCAGCTGCCCTTCTGATTATGTTCCTGCGCGAACTTGCCCACCCGCTGAACGAAATTCACGGCGCGGGGCCTTCTGCCCTAAAGACCCTGCATGATGCTGGAATCGATTCTATAGCTTCCCTCTTAACCTACTACCCCCGCGATTGGGAAGACCGCAGCCGCAGCGCCCTGTTACAGGACTGGGTCAAAGGCCAGGTATGCACAACAGTAAAAATCATTGCCCACGACTGGATCGGTTACGGAAAAATGAGAACACTCAAGGTCTATATCGAAGATCAAAGCGCAAGGGCTGCATTGGTCTGTTTTAACCGCCCCTTTTTACAGAAGCAGCTGCCCGTTGGGAAGGAAGTAAAAATATGGGGGCGCTTTTATTACAAATATGGCGAGCTGCAGTCAACAGCATTCGAAATCGAAGCCCCTGCGAACGGCAAAAGCGGAATACTGCCAGTCTACCCGCTTACCAGGAATTTGACCCAAAGCCTCCTCCGCCGCCTCGTGCAAAAGGCCCTTGGCCAATACGCAGCCAGGCTGGCAGACGAACTGCCGCAAAACATCATTGCCAGGGAAAAACTTTTTTCAAAAGCAGAGGCACTAAAAGCAATCCACTTTCCCCCATCAATGGAAATTCTGGAAAAAGCAAAAAACACATTAATATACGAGGAGCTGTTTTACCTGGAAATAATGGTAGGTCGCCGTTCTTTGGAACGAAAAAGGGGGCAAGTCTCCCCCCTACCTCCATCCGCTTCGCGTATTCCGGTACCCCCCTCTTTGCCTAACCGTGAAATTTTTTCTCCATTGCAGCAGCGGCTTATTGAGCGGCTGCCTTTTAAACTTACGGCAGGCCAGGAAAAAGCCATACAGGAAATAAACAGCGATATGGCGGGGGAATGGCCCATGGCGCGCCTCCTTCAGGGCGATGTCGGTTCGGGCAAGACACTGGTTGCATTCCTTGCCGCCCTGCGTGCTGTCGATGCGGGCGCTCAGGCGGCTATTATGGCACCGACAGAGCTCCTTGCCCGACAGCATGCGGATAATGCGGCAAGGCTTCTGGAACCGCTGGGCGTAAGGCCCGCTTTCCTTACCGGGAACATAAAATACTCGGGGCGTAAAGAGCTGTTAAAAAGCCTGGCCGCGGGGGAAATTGATATTGTACTGGGCACCCATGCCCTGTTTTCCAAAGATGTAAATTACAACAGCTTAAGCCTTGTTGTAATTGATGAGCAGCACCGCTTTGGCGTAACCCAGCGCCAGGCTATCATCGCCAAGGGGCAAAGTTCCCTGCAAATAAAAAGCACGCCTGGCCTCCTTATGATGAGCGCAACACCCATACCACGCACGCTCGCCCTGACGGTGTTCGGCGACCTGGACAGCACGGTTATTGCCGATATGCCGCCGGGGCGAAAGCCGGTAAAAACCCACCTTGCAAAAGAATCCAACGCGGAAAAAGTATATGGTTTTGTACGTAAAGAACTGGAAGCGGGCCGCCAGGCTTATTTTGTGTACCCTCTCATCGGCCTGCCCGCCGATAATGGCCCGGCGGAATGGCCCGGCGGCAAAATGCAGGATGAAGAAGATGGGTTAAAAGATGCCGTTTCCATGGCGGAAAAACTTGCCAAAGAAATTTACCCGCAATACAGAACGGCATTGGTTCATTCAAAAATAGACGAGGAAGAAAAGCGAAAAACCATGGACGCTTTCCGCAAAGGAGATATCCGTATCCTTGCCGCCACCAGCGTCGTGGAAGTTGGCGTGGATGTCCCTAACGCTTCGTGCATGGTAATCCATCATGCAGAGCGCTTTGGCCTTTCCGCACTGCACCAGCTGCGCGGCCGCGTCGGCAGGGGGAGCGATCTAAGTTACTGTTTCCTTATCTATTCGGATCAGGAAGAGGCGCCGGGTATTAAGGCGGAAGAATTAAGCGAAGAAGAACGCAGCCGCGAAGGGAAGCGGCTTATGGTAATGCTGGAAAACTCCGACGGGTTTGTTATTGCAGAAAAAGACCTTATCTTCCGCGGGCCGGGGCAAATTGCAGGCATTGAACAATCCGGCTACCTGAAACTTGGCATTGCAGACCCTGTACGCGATGCCGACACACTAATCCGCGCACGGGAGGACGCATTCTCCATTCTGGAAACAGACCCGCTCCTCAAGCTTGCGGACAACCAGTGCATAGCCGGCGTATTGGAGAGGGCGCCGCCATTTAGTGAAGTAGCCCTGTAATTTTCGCCATTAATTTTTACCATCGGGGCTTTTTCTAAACTTTAGTTTTAAAAATGGCTCCATTGGCAGATCATGCAAAACCCGGTATACTAACTGCTATGTTAACAAAAATAGAAACACCCAATGCACCGGCGGCAATAGGCCCGTATTCCCAGGCAATAGATACGGGGGAAATGATTTTTCTTTCCGGCCAGCTTGGGATAGACCCTTCCACCGGCGATTTGCCGGATGGCTTTGAAGAGCAGGCAAAAAATGTAATGGCCAATATTAAGGCAATTCTGGAAGCGGCAGGATCGGGCTTTGAGAAAGTGGTAAAGGCGACAATTTTTCTTGCCGACCTTGCCAACTTTGCCAAAATAAACGAAATCTACGGCGCCTGTTTTCCCGATCACAAACCTGCCAGATCCTGTGTCCAGGCTGCCGCCCTGCCAAAGGGTGGGAAAGTCGAGATAGAAGTGATTGCCGCAAAATAGCATTGTTGATTTAAGGGGCCAAACATGATTTACCGCGATTATGGGGTAACGGGGAAAAAAGTGTCACTCCTCGGTTTTGGGGGAATGCGTTTCCGGGACATTGATAACACCGAAGAATGTGTGCAGACAATGGCTGCCGCAGCAGAAGGCGGCGTAACCTATTTCGATACTGCCCCCGGCTATTTTGAAACAAGAAGCGAAAGTGTTTTCGGCAAAGGGCTTGCCGAGCTGCGGCGGAGGAAGCTGCCCTACTATGTGGCAACAAAAACATTTAAAACGAGCGAAAATACAATACGCAAGGAAATTGAAGCCCAGCTGAAGCGGCTTGATGTGGGGGCAATCGATTTTTACCATATCTGGTGCGTCCTTGATCTTGACAACTGGGCGTCAAGAAAAAAAGACGGCATCCTGGCGGCATTCCGAAAACTAAAAGAGGAAGGTCTTATCAGGCACATCTGCGTGTCAAGCCACCTTACTCAGGACGAGATCAATACTCTCCTTATGGAAGGGGTTTTTGAAGGGGTACTTTTTGGTTATTCTGCGTATAATTTCCGGACAAGGGAAAAAACCTTTAGCGCAATACGGGCAAAAAAACTTGGCGCGGTAGTAATGAACCCCCTTGGGGGCGGCATTATCCCGGACCACCCGGAACGGTTCCGGTTTATAACGCGGCCCGGGGAAAGCGCCGTAACAGCCGCCCTCCGTTTTCTTTGGGACCACAGGGATATTTCCTCGACCATTGTCGGCTTCCGTTCGCAGCAAGATGTAAAGGAAGCCCTCGCCGCAATGGATAATTACAAACCGCGCACCGAAGCTGAACTGGCGGCGGCAAAGGAAAAAGCAGGGGCTTCGCTGGATGGGATCTGTACCGGCTGCGCCTATTGCGACGATTGCCCCCAGGGTATTCCCGTTCCCTGTTACATGGATGCATTTAACCAAAAACTCCTTCGCCCTAAAAAAGCCGACGCAATAAATGACCGCTTAAGGATGCATTGGGGAATCTCCCCGGAGGGCGCTGGCAAATGCGTAGAATGCGGCCAATGCGAAAGCGCCTGCACCCAGCATCTGCCTATTATGGAGCGGCTAAAAATTATCGCCAAGTCTTGAATTTTAATATATTTACAAAACGGATAACCCAGCCCTGTATATATCCAATTATAAAGCCCAGATAAAAGTAAAATGGATATTTTTATGAATGCTAAGTCTTTTATTCCAGTCTATATCATTTATTTTTTTCAATTTTCAAAATATTAACTTAATTGTCATTTTCAATTTTACTTATAATACTTTGCATATATTCTTTTGCAATATTTATTATTTCCTTTTCAGTAGTATTTTCCTCAACATTAAAAATTACCTAATCTAACCCATTTTTAATATTATTTAAATTTA
>Ga0082212_10004311_pt1 | contig 19748 bp, 19 predicted proteins | sample TergutNt197P3_FD_71548 | JGI IMG/M metagenome (GOLD analysis project Ga0082212, IMG submission 71548) | Neocapritermes taracua P3 segment gut microbial communities from Petit-Saut dam, French Guiana - Nt197 P3 | ecosystem: Host-associated > Arthropoda: Insects > Digestive system > Gut ... | reverse complement strand
GTTCCGGAAGCGTTTGCTCCAATCCCAGAATAACACTCTGCAATTGTACAACCGGCACAATTTGCAGCAATCCTCCCAAAACAATCATATTGAATGTTTTTTCCATACTCAGTTCAGAAGCGGTGTCCATTGCGTTGATACGATAAATATTAATATCCGTGCGTGTGATTGGTTTGTGGATGCCGTAGCCATCGTAAATCAGAACGCCCCCTTTTTTCACTTTGGATTCAAATTTATCCATCGAAGGTTGATTGAGTACAACGACAATATCATATTCGTTCAACACGGGCGAACTGATGCGTTTGTCGCTTATGATAACGGTCACATTGGCTGTGCCGCCTCTCTGTTCAGGCCCGTAGGAAGGCATCCACGACACTTCCTTACCTTCCATTAATCCCGCGTATGCCAAGATTTTACCCATTGAAAGCACACCCTGCCCGCCGAATCCTGCTATAATAATTTCATGTTTCATCTTCAGTTTATTTTTATTTCATTAAATACCGATTATTGAAGGCGACAAAAGTTGTAATCCTGTTATTTTGTTAAAATCACTACTGTTGAGAGTTACAAGCGTAAGATTATATGTAATGGCAGTAGCGGCAATAATTGCATCAGGAAGTTTTATTTTGTTTATTTTTCTGATGAGGATAGTTTGTTTTTCGATGTCTTCTGTCAAAAAAAGACGTTCAAACGTATCGCAAAGCATTGTGATTGTTGCTTCTTCATTATGGTTTTGAAATGGGAAACCCAATGCTTCCATATAAGTTATCGTGGAAATGCACAAATTATCCCCTTCTTGTGCAAAATCATTTATCTTTATTTTTTTCTGCGTTAAATAAATGAGAATATTGGTGTCTATCAGGAAATTAGTTCCATTCATTACGAATCGTTTTTTGATATGCAACAGGGTCTGAGATATCGGCTAAAATACTATCCGTCTTTATTGAATCAAGCGCTTGTTGAACAGCATTTACATTGCCCGATGACTTGTCGCTATGATGAATTTTCACATCACGTACAAAGCGAATATTTTTTAACCAATCGGCTATAATGAACGCTTGATTGGCATGCTCTACGGTTATGGATACAGTATTCATATTATTTTCTCTGAAATTTTACGATACAAAAGTAATCTTTTATTCCGATTTTTACAAAAAACGTGTTTTAATTATCCGGATAATTCAATACTCTATCCCATCTATCATATAATTATCAAAGACAACAGGTAGTGTATAACAGAACTTTGCACCTTTACCGTCTATTTGTGGAGGAAATCTCCGTATATTTACTTATAAACTTTCGTAATTCCCAATCACCACCCGGTAATTGCGGCCTCATCCTTATTGTCTATATTTAGAAACTGTTTAAAATTTATTCAACAATCCTGTTATGGCTCTTTTGTCTTCGCCCTTCTCCTCCTCGCATGGCATAGCCTGCAAGCAACCTCTGCTCATGCTTCGAGCGTCGTTTCAGCGCTTTTTCCACCTGCTCCTCGTTACATAGAACACCGCTATGCGCCTCGTCGCAGGCGAAAAAATCATCTGAAAATTGCTCATAACATTTATCATCAATAAAATTTAAACAGTTTCTAAGAAACGCTCATATCTCAAATTTTTTTTTCAAAAAAAATTGAAAAATCTTTGCTTTTCAAAAAATACACTTAATTTTGTTGCATCTATTTAGTTTAAAAACCTAAAGTCCTAACTCTTAGTTCATAACTCAAAATGCCCCTAAACAACAAACATAACTCGCATACAATCAATCAATTACGTGGGTGTGGGGGGGTAATTCGCTATTTTTCAGCATATTACACCACAGTCTGCGTACTCTTTCTGCTGTTTGCCTCGCAACACGTACAGGCGCAGGACGTTGACAGTTTGTACGCAGTCTTTAGCGTTTCAAGGGGCGCAACCCGTATAGTCGCAGCCAATGAAATCATGCAATATGTGTATGAAAACGATTATTTTGATCCGTTGACTACACTGAAAACCGATGATGATGAAGCGTTTATTCTTGCAACCGTATATGACGCGATGGGGGCGTATTTTTCGTACGAAAAGGAAAATTTCGTCAAGAGCACAGAGTTTTACAGGCTGTCGCTCGTCAATTACGAAAAAATCGGGGACGCCGGCGCTGCGAATCTGATCAATGGCAATATTGGCAGTAATTACGGCCGGACAGGCGACTACGAAAATGCGGTAGCCTATATGATGAAATGTTACGAATGGGAGAAAAGTGTGGGCGACAGCGAAGGTTTGGGCAGTACGCTCAACAACCTGGGCGTGATATACAGCCAGTGGGATAAGCCCGATATGGCCATTCGTTTTTTTGAAGAAGCCGAAGTGGTGGAACGCCCGCTCAACCGTCCGATGAACTACGCCAACCGCCTCGCACAGTTGGCAAGGGAATACTCAAAGATTGAGAATGCGCCCAAAGCGTTACAACTGATAAAGGAGGCGTTGCAGTACGACGAAAAAATCGAGTCGCAGTCCTTAAAAGAGAGCCGTATAGCCACCCATCAGACCATTATGGGCGATATTTATGCGGAGTCGGACAGTTTGGCAAATGCAGCAGACTGCTATCAAAAAGCGCTCGTATTTTTTGAAACAAACGAGCAACATTATTATTTAGCCACCACGTTGCTGCAACTGGGACGGCTACAGGTAAAAGCAAAACGCTACGGCGAGGCGATCGACCTGTTTCAACGATGCGAAAAGATAGCGGAAGACAACCTGTATTTGCGTATCCGCCGCGACGTCTGCCTTTTGCTGGGCGAAACATACAACAAACTTGCGCTCAATCCAATGTCATACTTTTACCTTCATAAATATACCATCCTCAATGACAGTATTTTTAACGAAGCGTCCCAACAGCAGATCAACGATTTTCAGGTCAAATACGACACCCAGCAAAAGGAACTTGAAATTGTGCGTCAGCAGGCGGAAATCGCAGAACACCGCCGCCGCATAACCCTCCTGATTATCATCGCCGTTTCGCTGACGGCGCTTGCCGTTGTTTTGCTGGTCGCCAACCGCAAGATACACCGCAAAAACATCGCCATTACCCGCCGGATACTTGAAAACAGGCGTGCAGGCAATGTCGCGGCGGCGGCGGTTACGCCCGCAAACAAAGCGAAGGCAACCGAAAACGCACTGTTCCTGAAAATTGAGCAATACCTGCACACGAACAAACGCTATCTTAACGAAAATATCGACCGCACAGCGCTTGCCGTCAATTTGAAAACCAACGAAACCTACATTGCAAAAGCCATCCGCGACAGCGCCGGAATGACCATCAACGAATACATCAATTCGTTGCGCCTTGCTCATGCCTGCGACTTGCTTTCCGATCCCGCCGCCGACCACATCAAAATGGAAAGCATCGCCACCGACTGCGGTTTCAACAACCGCATTTCATTCTACCGCTGTTTTGTAGCAAAATACGACATCTCGCCCAACGCCTTTCGCAAATTAGCCCGAAAATAGCCTCTCAACTCTTTTTCCCAATCGTGTAACCACAATATATACAGCAAAAGTTAGACAAGGTAACAAGCGAATTTTGGGATAACCCAAAAATAGAAATGAAAAAAAGTATGACAATTGAAGTTATTTACCCCAAAAGATGTACTTTTGCATTATGATTAGTGAATTACAGAAAAATATTATCATCCATACGATGATGCCGTTTCACCCTGTGCGAATAGGTATCTTTGGTTCTGTGGCTCGAGGCGAGAACACGGAAAACAGTGATATTGACATTCTTTATCTATTAAAAGATGCTGTTGGGTTGTTTAAGATTGTGCGTATAAAAGATAATTTGGAGGAGAAACTGAATAGAAAAGTTGATTTGATTTCCGAAAAATACATTCATCCGGAATTAAAGCCCCATATTATGAATGACTTAAAAATCATTTACAGCGATGAAGGATAAAAATTTGTTTCGACTGCGACATATACTTAATAGTATTGAGAAAATTGAACACCTTGTACAAATACTTCATACGCAAGACAATTTTGAAGCAAAATGGATAGAACAGGACGCCATTATCAGAAACCTTGAAATCATTGGTGAAGCGGCTGTTCATATTTCAGACGAATTAAAACACAACTATCCCGATGTATCGTGGCAGGAAATAAGGGGAATACGCAACATTGTTACTCATCAATATTTTGGAGTTGAGTTAAATGAAATTTGGAGTACGGTTGTTTATGATATTCCGTTCCTGAAAAAACAAATTCAAAAGATAATTGAAGATATAGAAAATGCTTGCCCGGCATAAACTTTCCGATTTCTACTAACCACCAACCATTTTCCCCGCATCATTGCGACTGCGAGGCACGAAGCAGGAAGCAATGCACCACTCACAATTCTAAGGGCGAAAAATTTTTCGCCCCTGCGCCCCCCCCTATTTCTTAACTCTTAGTTCTTAACTCTTAGTTCTTAGTTCTCAGTTCCTTTTTTCCGCCCTCGTAACCACATTTTTTTTACCTGTGTAACAACCTTTTTAAATACGTAACAAATTTTGATTTTTTGTGGCGTTTTTTTGCAGCAGTTTTTAAACGTGCAAAAAGATGACACTCCTGAATTACTTCAAAAGACTGTTACCGCAACCCGCCGGCGGCTCTGTTGCGGCGGCAACGCCCGAAGGCGAGCCGAATGTGGCCGAAAAGGCATTGTTTTTAAGAATAGAGGACTTCCTGCTGACGAGCAAACTTTATCTTGACGAAAACATCAACCGCAATACGCTTGCCAACCAATTACAATCCAACGAAAACTACGTTGCAAAGGCTATCAGGCGCAACCTGCAAATGACATTTAACGAATACATCAATTCCTTGCGAGTCGCTTATGCCTGCGACTTGCTTTCCGACTCTGCCAACAACACCGGCATTGTAAAAATCGCCGCCGAATGTGGCTTCAAAAACCGCATATCGTTCTACCGTTGCTTTATGGCAATTCACGGCATTTCGCCCACCGAATACCGCAATAAAAACAAAAAATAGATTTTTTTTATTTTTTCCAAATACGTAACCACTTTCAAATTAATGTATTATATTTTTGCCTCACAAAGAGGGGAGAGGAGAACTAAGAACTAAGAGTTAAGAACTAAGAGTTAAGAACTAAGAACTAAGAACTAAGAACTAAAAACTAAGAGTTAAGAGTTATGGATACAACAATACACATCCAGCATAATGACCGTAGGGGCATTCTTATCGGCAAACGGAATACAATTATCCTTAATGACCTTAACGACCGTCATCCCGAGCGAAGTCGAGGGATCTCTACCTTTAATAATCACAGATTCTTCGACTGCGCTCAGAATGACGAAAGGGAAAAATGCGTTCGCAATGACGAGGAGGGAAAACGTAATGACGGGTATCAGGAATTAATAAATATCGAGGCAACTTTGTTCGGAATGGTTAAGAAAAGAAGTAATAATTGAAGAATTGAGTATGATACGTTCAGCAATTTCAGCGGTAGAAAGGTTTCCTGTGCGCAGCCAAATCACTTTAGGCGGAAAGCCGCGAAGTATGGACAGGTCGAAGAAGTCAGAATCAAACGTTACGACAGTAAAGTCGTTTTGTTTGGCATACTGCCATATTTCCACGTCATTGCGGTTGTGCAAGCCTACCGTACGCACCTGCTTGCAATCGGAAAAATGCTCAGGTAGCAGTTGCAGAATGCGAAACGAAATATTTTGGTCGAACAGCAATTTCATATCAGGCGAATTGCAGCGTGCGTTCTCTTTTGGCAGCAAAAGCGAGACAGGCAAGAATATCTCGCCGCGTCAATTCGGGAAAATCGGCCAAAATATCATCGTAGGTCATATCAGCCGACAACCAGCCCAACACATCGTAAACCGTAATGCGCGTATCCCTTATGCAAGGTTTTCCGAAACGTTTCTCGGGATTAATGCTGATAATATCGTTAAAAGAAGTCATAATATGATTTTTCTTAAAAATTACAAACGCAAAGATACAGCCTTTTCGCAATCCCGCAAAGGTTTTACGGAAATACTTTTAAAATCAATGGACAATGGACAATGGACAATGAACAATGAAATCGCAAATATTAACATCCCCCTAACCCCCTTCAAAGAGGGACAAAACTCATAACTCGTAACTCATAACTCGTAACTAATTATATTATTAACTCATAATTTTAAAAACCTATGTACACAAAACATTACTTTCCAAATCTGACAAGGGGTTTAAACCCCTTGCTAAAAAAATTGCAAATTCTCTTTGCCACCTCTTTCGGAGGGGGCAAGGGGGAGGCCTCTTCCACCCTCTTTTCCAACTATTTGGCAGGAGGCAGGGGCAGGATTACAGTGTCTATTCTGCTGGCGATTTTCCTTGCCACAGTGTTTACTGCGCCGGCTGCGGCGCAAATGACCTGGTTTGTCTATCCGGCAAACGTGGTCGATGTTGGCGGAGAAACACTTGGACCAGAGGGCGTTAGCCTTTCTAAGTATAAATACATTGTAAACGGCAAGCGATCCACGAGCGGTACGCTGAACGGAATAGACTGCACAGCCGAATTTGATCCCGAAACCGGCACGTTGAAACTGTGGAACTATACGGGCGGCCGTATACGTGTGAATCAGAGGCATCAACTAGTTCCTGCAGGATTGAATCCTGTATTTTGGCTTGATGGGCTGATGCAGCTTCAATATAAGTATAACCTCAAAGTTGAATTGATGGGGGAAAACAAAATCAGTCACAGTGAGCGGCATTTAACAATAGGTTTGGAAAATATGTCCGGCGGTGATATCCATATCACTTCGACTTCCGGCGGAAGCCTGAACATCCATACGCAATGCCTTGAAGGAAGGTCGATAGGTATTTCCGCTCAAAACCGCATCGATAATTTCAAAAATTCCAGTCAAAGAAATATATGTGGCGATGTTACGATAGACGGATCGGCAAAGGTAATAATAAACGCGCTTACCAGTGCGACTGCACTAACAAGCATTACTGACATGCTGGTATATCCTAATTTTGCCGGAGGTATTTATGGCGGCAATGTGTCCATCCTGAACAGCGCCTCATTTGAAGTGAGTACCCGATCATTCGTACCGTTTAATCCGCAAACACCATCCAATGTCGGCATCTATACTTATAATGCACGCACGACCATCAATACGACCGGAGATGTAACTATCGACCTGTCGCATCATCAATGGATGATTCATGGCAGTGCGATTAACAGTTATTCTTCACTAAGTACCTTACTGACGAGAGTCGGTACGATGACCATAAAGTTGAGAACAGCCGGAGTTTTCAGAGAAGGAACCAGCCTCGTTTACGACAGCGGTAATATTTTAAGAGAAGAGAGTATCAATACCGCCGGCGACATACAAACCATTACCTACCGGTACGGTACGGTGCGTAACCTTGATCTGACCGGCGCAACAACCGGGGACGGAAAGACGAAATACCTGGCAGGCGACTGGGTAAGGGTTTCGGCTGACGCAGCCCCCGATGGATATGTTTTCGACAGTTGGGACACAGCCTCCGATGTGATAGACGCCATAAAGGTGTCCTATCCCGACGGCAAGACTGAGAAGTATGTAGGCTTTGCGATGCTCGACAGGGACGTATACCTGAGGGCTTATTACGTACCGCTGCCTCCATTGGAATGGCCGGTAACCTTGACCGGAACAAACGATTTATATAAATGGTACGCACATGCGAGCCTTAAAAGCGCCCCCACAGGAACAAATGTGTCGCTCGGCGCAACCGATCCGCCCGGCTTTGAGTTCGACAGGTGGGAAGCCGTTTACCCTACCGATCTGGTCTTTAACTACCCCGAGACCGATGCACTCAACTCCTTCACAATGCCGGACTATGGAGTCATCATCCGACCGCTGTTTAAACCCCTTCCGCCCGATCCGCCCGATCCGGTCATCGACGAAGTGAACATTACAGGCGTAACCATCCCCGCCGCAGCCGTCAATCCCACCGTAGCGGGTATCAGCGCAACGACAAATCTCGGCGGCGCAACGATTGACGGTAGCGCGTGGAGTGTCGGCGGTTTCGACCTTACCTATATTTCGGGTACATACGAATACGCGGCAGGCGTAACCTACGAACTGAAGATACGAGTGCGCGGCACGGCCGGCATCGACTATGCCGATCCTGCCGATATGACCGTCACAATAAACGGAACCGCTGTTACCTCGTTTCTTACCGTTCCGGTTTACTCAGGCTCAACTTGGGTATATGACGACCTGATTATCTTTTACGAATATACCGTACCGGGCACGCCGCCCGATCCGTTCAGACTTGTCGAACCCGATCCCGATCTGCCCTGGCCGTATGCCATAGACGGAGGCAATGTGGGCGATCCGTTCGGTACGTTTGGTATAGAAATGATTACGTATGATGTAAGCGGAGGTACGGGACTGTATGAAATAGCGCTGGTCGGCGGACTTCCCGACTGGCTTGGTCACACGCTTGGCGGCGCTTATCCGATAATTTTCTTCGGCGCAAAAGACCCGGTATTAGGAACGACGGCAACGGTATATCCGTCAACGCCATATCCCGCTTCCATCGCCTGTTTCGAGGTTACGGATATCGGTACGCGCGAAACGGACTACCTCTATGTTACCATCGGCGCAGTGCTTGACCTGACGACAACATACGCGGTAACGGTCGTGAATGGTACGGCCGACAAATCCACCGTTTCCGAATGTGACGCCGTAACCGTAACAGCCGGCGCGGCTCCTGCGGGACAGGAATTTGATAAATGGATCACATCATCGGCGGGCGTGGTTTTCGCCAACGAAAACGCCGAAGAAACCACGTTTGAGATGCCCGCCAATGCGGTAACGGTCGAAGCAACCTATAAAACCGCCACAGTCGTAACCGCCGTAACCTTTACGGCTGCACAGACAGGCGGCACAGCGGGTACAGTGGACAGTGACGGCATCGCCCTCACGTTCAGCACAGCCGTTTCGGGACTGACCGCCGCCGACATCTACATTACGGACGATACGGGCGAAGTAACGCGGGGCGCACTCACAGGCTCGGGCACGACCTGGACGGTTGCCCTGACCGGCGTGGCTGTGCAGGGCGACGTACTTGTGACGGTCGTTGACTTCGGCGCCTTTACCGTATCCACCGCCTCGCAGACCGTAGCCGTATATAAGTACATACCCACCTGGACAGTCAGCGTGACCGCGCCTGCCGTAGCAAACGGCGGCACGCATACGTTTACCGGCGCTGTTGCGGGCTACGCCCCCGCCGCCGCCACGACCTTTACCGTCAGCAACACCGGCACCGAGCCGATGACCGACCTCACCGCCGCCCTTTCAGGCGTTGACGCCGCAAGTTTCACGCTCGATGCCGTTGGTCTGGACGCTACTTTGGCTTCCGGCGGCACGACCACCTTTACCGTCAAGCCTGCCGATGCCTTACCTGTCGGCTCCTATACCGCAACGGTAACGCTTACCGACACGAAACTGTCCGCGCCCTACGCCTTTACCGTCAGATTTACGGTAACTTCGGCGACCACGCCTCCTGTTACGCCGACATCCTATACCGTCACTCTCGGCAGTATGTCGAACGGCAGTGTTGTATCGAACAAAACATCGGCTACGGCAGGCGAAACCGTCACGTTGAGTGTCAGCCTTTCAGACGGCTACGAACTCGATGCGATAACCGTCTTCCGCACAAGCGCACCGTCCACAACCGTTACGTTGAGCGGCGCCGGCCTTTCGCGCACGTTTGTGATGCCCGCTTACAGCGTAACCGTTGACGCCACGTTTGCGAAGACCGCCGCCCAGTTGTTATGGGAAAAGGCGCTTGCTGTTATTGAGGCCGCCACGTATGATGCGCCTCAATCGGCAGCCGCCACTTCGAGCGACCTTGCCGCGTGGCTTGCCGACTACATCAACGGCCTGTTGTCCGCCGCCGGCATTCCGCTGACCGTTACGGCCTCCGACATTTACGTGACGTCCGGCAGTTTCGTCCCCGCCTCGACCTCCGCCAACGGCGCGTTTGCGTTCTTTGTCCTGCCCTCCGGCGTCACCGGCTCAAGCCTCCTCAGCGGCACGATAGTCGCCCGCACGGTCGGCGTAGAGACGCAATGCATTGCGTCCCTACAGGCATACGCGCAGGACGGCGTTTTGCACGTCAGCGGATTGGCAATTGGCGCCGAATGGCGCGTGTATAACGTAATGGGTACATTGATATATCAGGGCGTCGCCCCCGATGATGTAGGGGCAAGGCATGCCTTGCCCCTACCGTCCCGCGGCGTGTATATCGTCACAGACGGCAAGACAACGATTAAAGTCGTTAATTAATTGACAATGATTTTGAATTTTGAATACGTAATTTTGAATTCGTAATTGTAGGGGCGCACCCTCGCGGTCGCCCGCATTAATCAACCGTAGGGGCAGACCTGCGTGTCTGCCCCCTATTTGTTTTGCATCATGATACATGTGGGCGAACACACAGGTTCGCCCCTACGTGTTTTGCGTCATTGCCTTTCAATGACATCATGCCGTTGGCGCTCTTTCGCGCAAAAACGATAAAACATATCTTTCAATTTTCAATTATTTAGTTATCTTTGCAGCGAAGTAATAAGTATTACAAAATGACGTCTTTGTTAATTAATAAAATACAGTTTCGTATCTTTGCAATTCGAAACAAATATGGATATGCGCACCAAAGATGAATATTTGAATCAATTGCGCCGTTTCAAGCAACAGTATGCTGCAGAATACGGCATTGAACGCATCGGAATTTTTGGCTCGGTAGCTCGCGGCGAATCGACCGAAAATAGTGATGTTGATGTCTTTTACGAGGGTAAGTCGCTGGGTTTGAAATCGCTTGTGGAGTTTCCGATGCAACTTGAAAAGTTTCTGGGAGCGCCTGTTGACGTCGTAAGAAAGCACAATAATTTGCGGCCTTCGTTTGTCAAACGTATTATGCGCGATATTGTTTATGCGTGACAAGACTTTGATCATAGAAACGTTGGAGCATTTGGAGCAGGTTATTGAAAACTTAATCGAAAGCACATCCAACATTCGGTATATAGCAGATTTGCTCAAGTCGGCAGATGGAATGTTGCGCCTGAATGGAATTTGTATGTGTTTCATTGTTATTGGTGAAGAGGTAAAGCGAATCGACAGGTATTCCGAAAAGCAATTATTATCGAATTATCCGTCAATTTCGTGGGCAAGTCTTATGGGAATGCGCGACAGGATTGCTCACGGATACTTTGAAATTGATACTGACGTCGTTTTTGACACATTGAAAAACGACATTCCGCCGCTTTTCGATGTTATCAGGCAAATAAAATCAGATTTATCCTGACGTTATTTTCACCTCCCGATACGATTAATTGATTACGAAGTCTGCTACAATGGGCAGGTGGTCGCTAAAGCCGCCTTCGTATCTGAAACCGTAATAAATTCTTTTGGGGCGCTGACCTCTGTTGGTTCTGTCGGCGGTAAACAAAAACGGTGCGTCAAAAATACGCGGACTTCCCACTTTCAAAAAAGATGCCATTGGCCGGCTGATCATCATTTGATCCAATTGATTCCATTCGCTCTGAAATTTATAACTTCCCGGATTATTAAGCGCTTTTCTATCAGCAAATAAATGTATTAAGTCGCGTTCCGAATCGGTCGAGTGCAAAATCATTTGAATACTCTTGTCGGTTGGTTCGTCATTGAAATCTCCCATTACCAAGATACAGGCTTTGGCTCGCCGGCTATAAATCGAATCGCACAATTGTCGCAAGTACCCGGCCGCATCCAAACGCGCTTGCTCCGTTTCTTTTTCGCCGCCTGAGCGGGAGGGAAAATGGCAAACGAATACGTCCAAAGTATCGCCGGAAAGTATTTTTCCCGTGACATGCAAAATATCCCGCGAACGCCTGCCGGATTGCGTAAATGGAATTCGGCGGGATTGATGTTCAATGTATTGGAATTTATCGCGCTGATAAAGTAGTACAACATTGATTCCGCGCGGATCATTGCTTGTGGTAATACAATATCTGTAATTTTGTTGTCTTAGGGGGGTGCGATTGAGCAAATGAATCACGACCGAGTCGTTTTCCACTTCACATAGCCCTACCAATGCAGGCGTATCCCATTCGCCCACAGCATTGATTACCTTGGCAGTCTGCTGCAAATGTGCATTGTAGCGTCGTGGCGTCCATCTGCGTGCGCCGCTCGGCGTAAATTCATCATCGTTTGTGTCAGGATCGTCAACCGTATCAAACAGGTTTTCCACATTATAAAACATGACTCGAAAGTCGTGCACGGGAACCTGCGCACAGGCAAAAAGAAGACAAATAATGAAACAGACAAATAAGAGAGCCGTTTTTTTCATTTTTTAATAACTGAATGATTGAATAACTGAGTAACTGATTGAAAATTCATAATTTATCACTAACCGTCAGCCGTTATTATTTAATTTATAGATTTTAAAAATTAAAAATTTAACTAAACTCTAAACTCTACTATCTAAACTCTATATATCTTCTTGATAAACATATTCGTATGCTCCAATCGTTGGGCCATCCGGAGTTGTCAGGCGGTTAATACCATAGCGGTCAACCGGATATTTTTCTGCAATCGTATGATCTGCCATCCCGATGCCTGCCGATTCGTTGGCCAACCGGAAATCGAACGCATACGTATCTTCTTTTCGGCCAATCATTAAATAGGTAGGGCTTGTCACAAACAGACAATGATCGAAACGGTCATCGTTCACACGGGCTGTCTTTATCAGACAGGAAGTGAAACGGTAATTGAATGTTTCGGGATTTCCCGGCACATCCCGTTCGTTTGTGCCAAACAGAATTTCGCCTCTATAAAGTATCGTCGAATCGGCCGAATGGCCTCCATCAATGATGCAATTATCGAAAAAAACCTGTTGAAGCGGGAAAAAAGAATCTTCTTGGTCTGTTTGATTGGCAAGCATCAGGCAGGTATATCCCGGGTATCTTGATTTACCCAATAGCTTGTAATTTACAAGTGTACAATGTGTGAATTGATATTTGCCTCCTGCTAACATAACGGTGGTGTATGTCGAGTTACTGAACTCGCTGTTAATCGCTTCGATATAACAATTGTTGGCCGCAAATGTGGTGGAGTCCATATTGGTAATCTGCGAATTGTTGATTTGTATCTTTAGTCGATCGGGCGAGGATTCGCGAAATGTCAATCCGGTAATACCATTACGCACAATCACATGATCAAACTCATTCTCAAAACTTGTTGCATTAAAAAAGATACCTCCCCATTGTCCGGGAATCAAATCGTAGGGCAACCGCATATCCGACAGCGGAATATAATCCAAACGGTCGCCTCTGAAGAGGATGGGATTATCGGACGTTCCTTTTGCTTTTACTGTACCTGATATAATCAGATTGGCATTGTTGTGCATATAAAATGTCACTCCGGGCGTAATTGTCACTGTTGCTCCTTCGGCGACAATCAAACTGTCATAGACGAGATAAGGCAAATCAGCCGTTAGCGTAGTGTCGTTGTACAGCATAACGCCTCCTTTTATCAAATGTATATCTTGTCCGTAGGCTTGCAGCAGGACGGATTGTTTGATTCCGTTGGTAAAAAAGAGTATCGAATCTTCGATCACAACCGGTTGATTGGCGTTGTTCGGATTGACGGTTATTTCTACGGACACAAACAGACTGTCTTTTTTCCAAATATCTATTCCCTGAAACGATTCGCCTTTACGGCCGTCCACATTGAAACGAAAACCGCTATTTCCACCGCTTGCCAATACGATCGATTCGATTTTCAACGCTTCGTTGTTGGGATTATATACCAAAAATTGCTTTGTGGTAGAGCCTATCGTTGAAAAAATGGTGTCGAAAGCAAGCGTATCGGTCGAAAACAATAGCCGATGATTCGGATTGGTTGAAAAATCGTCGAATCCCGTACAGCCAAACAAAATGCTAAACAATAGAACGACAAATACATATAAAGTTTGAATTTTCCTCATAGGTATATTCATGTTTTCATAATAAACGAGTAGCAATGGTAATTATTGTAACTAAACAGATTGGTCTAATAGCCAGCGCCATACGGGAATTACTTCAATAGTCTTACCGTTTATTTCCAATAATCGTTCCGTATCCCTTGTAATAACCAATAGTTTGTTACATTCCACTACTTCTCCGATTTTTAGCAGCGACTTCACTTCTCTGTCAAAAGTTTCATCTCTTTTATCTATGCTGTAACACACCTGTATGGCCGTATAAATATCCGGAATGTAGAAATCAACTTCAATACCTTTGTTATAGAAATAAACGGCGTCATCGCGTCCATATTTACGTAACAAATTCACAGCCACCAAATTTTCCAATAAAGAGGTATCTGCATCCAACAGGAAAAGATTCAGGATACCATTGTCGGTATAGTAATATTTCGGGTTAGTTTCTTTATCAACCAATTTGGCTGCAATGTTTTGGACAGGATTGATAAGCCATACATTTTTAGCATATTCTATATAATTGATGATTGTATTTGTCCCAACTTTTGCGCCTGTTGATGACACAATATTTGCTATCCGGGTAAACGACAAAGGTTGTTTTATGCTTTCAGCCAATTTTTTAAACATAATACGCAAGGCAAATGTGTTTTCTACAGCATAGCGAGTGGCAATATCTCCCAGATAGATTTTTTGATAAATGCTTGTCAGATAATCTCTTTTCGCTGAGAGATTGGCGCTTTCAGGAAATCCGCCAAAACAAAAATAATCGTTGAACTTTCGTAATATTTCAGCTTTGCCTTCTGTGGACAACAGACGTTTATCCGCAAAGGAAGTGTTATTTACGTTTAAAAATTCTTTGAAAGAATACGGATAAACATCGACAGTTATATAGCGTCCACCTAAAGTGGTCTGTATATCTTTGCTCAACATCCCGGCATTGCTTCCGGTTATATAAACCCGGTGTTTGGTGTCAGCCAAGCGGCGGGCGAATTTCTCCCAACCGGCAATATTTTGTATTTCATCAAGAAATAAGACAGGTTTCTTTCCATACATCTCTAAATGAACTTCCAACAGCATATTCAAATCTTGTAAGGTCATACCGGTAAGACGTTCATCTTCAAAATTGATATAAAGCATTTCATCCCACTGTGTTCCTTGAGCTAACAACTGTTGCATCCGTTGATAAAGCAAGAATGATTTTCCGGCACGACGGATACCGACAAAAACATAGTTTCCGAATTCCTCAAATGCAAAATCCCGCGGTATCACCTTATATTTCGGAACTTCAATCTGATTATCTGCAATTACTGTTTTTAGAATATGTTTATCCATTGTTTTTGTTTTTGTTCTGTTGAGAGCACAAAAATAATACTTTTTTGTTTTATAAGTAAAACAAAAAGGAAAATTATCGTGGCTTATGTCACATTCTTCAACAACTCCAAAAGATGCCTCCACCACAGATCGACGGTTGCGATTTCGAGGCGTTCGTTGGGTGAGTGAATATCCAGCATTGTCGGGCCAAAGGAAATCATATCAAGGTACGGGTATTTTTCGAGAAACAGTCCACATTCCAAACCGGCATGGATAGCTTTGACTTGCGGGTCTTTATTAAATAATTTCCGATAAGTTTCCTGTGCTGCTTTCAATACTTTCGAATCGGGATTGGGCGCCCAGCCGGGATAGCCTTCGCCGTGTTTAACCTCAGCGCCAGCCAATAAAAATGTAGCGGCTACCTGATCGGCGATGGCGTTTTTGGCGGATTCGATCGAACTTCGCTGGCTTGTTCCGACGATGACCGTATAATCGTCTGTTGTCTTGACAGAAGCCAAATTGGTTGAGGTTTCCACCAAATCTGCTATTGCATGGCTCATGCCAATGACTCCATGCGGACAAGCCATCAATGCATTGATTAATTTATCTGCAAAATCGTTGCTGAAGCAGGTATCAGGCGCATTGACCGTTTCCATTGTTATCCGCACATTGAGGTCTGCATACTTCAACTCATTTTCAATATCTGCCGCAAAACAGTTCAGCAGTACGCGCACATTTTCTTTGCTTTGTCCTTCTATGCCGATGATTGCAGACGCTTCGCGGGCAATCGCATTATGTAAATTACCGCCATCCAATGAGGCAAACACAAAAGGAAAATCTTTTTTTAGCAAATACAGAAAACGCACCAATATTTTATTGGCATTTCCCAACCCTTTATGTATATCACAGCCGGAATGTCCGCCGTTCAGGCCGGATATCCCGATACGAAAATAGGTCATTGTAGCCGGCGCAACAACAGGCTCAAAGCTGAAAGTAGCAATTGTCCCTTTGCCTCCTGCACATCCTGTGAACAACTCGCCTTCCCTGTCGCTATCTAAGTTCAACAGTATAGTTCCTGTCATAAAACCTTCGGCCAAAGCATTGGCGCCTGTCAATCCTGTTTCCTCATCGACGGTAAACAGACATTCAACAGAGCCATGCTCAATATTGTCAGATGCCAGAAGAGCCAATTCGGCAGCAATGCCAATCCCGTTATCTGCTCCCAAAGTCGTTCCATTGGCACGCACCCATTCGCCGTCAACAATTGTTTCAATCGGATCATTTTCGAAATCGTGCGTTACATCGCTGTTTTTCTCACAAACCATATCCAGATGCGATTGGAGTATCACGGTAGGCAGATGTTCAAAACCGGGAGTGGCAGGCTTGGAAATCAAAATATTATTCACTTTGTCTTTTTTAATCGACAAGTTGTGTTCCGCTGCAAACGTTTCTAAATAACGAATTATCTTCTCTTCTTTTTTCGAAGGACGCGGTGTTTGTGTGACTTCATGAAAGTATTTCCACACAATAGAAGGTTGTAATTCGGTAATTTGTTTCATAGTCTATAATTGTTAAAATTTGTTATTTATTGGCATTTTCAAAAGACACAATGTAATAAACTTTAAAAATGGCATCTTTTTGTTCAAAAAAAACAATCCAATTCGTTTAAACTTGTATATTTGTGCCCACAAATGTAGAAAAATAATACTTAACGATAAAATGATTGATATGAAAAATGTACACTATGTGATTGACGGAGTTTTAGCTATTGCAGTGGTTATTTTGTTTGTTTTGCATTTTACGGGGAACAAGCAGGCAGGCAATTCTTCAAAAACATCAATATCTTCTGTGGAAGAGTTTACATCTAATTTACCTGTAGCGTATATAGATGCAGATTTATTATTGGAAAAATATTTTTTCTCAATTGACCTAAATGAACAGATTTTAAAGAAAAGGGAAGATGCCAGTGCTTATCTTACTCAACAGGCGCGTAATTTTCAATCCGCCTATGAATCATTTCAATATAAACTTCAAAACAATGCTTTTGCCACACAACAGAGAGCAGAACAGGAAGCGCAACGTCTGCAACAACAACAACAGGAATTGCAAGAAATGGAAGAAAAAATGCAAATGGAATTGATGGAAGAAATCCAGCGACTGAATATACAAATACGTGATACCATAGTAAGTCATATGGAAGAATACAATAAAGAGAAACATTACCATATCATTTTCAGTAATGGCTCGTCTAATACTGTAAATCCCATTATAACAGCTAACGAAGAGTATGATATTACAGATGAAGTTATAGAGTTCCTCAATAAAAAATGGATTTCCAAATAATTAGGATATGCAATCAATACATAACATAAAGAAATTCATTTGTGTATTATTGTTATTTTTCGTCCTGTTTTCATGTAATAGAGAGGATGATATAGTACAATTAATGAATGCTAATCTCAAATCTTATATATTGGAGAATTTCGATCTTGATGGAGATGGGGTGATTAGTCCGGAAGAAGCAAACCTAATTGCCAAAATAGATTGCTCTAATAGAGTTATTTACAACTTGAGAGGTCTTGAAGAGTTGCCTAATTTGGAAGAATTAATTTGTTCCAATATAGGCATAACTGCTATAGATGTAAGCAAAAATTCTAAGCTCAAAACATTGATTTGCGATGGAAATTATCTATTCAAAATAGATGTTTCGAATAATCCTTTATTAGAAACATTAAGTTGTAAAGATGGAGGCGTTTTAGATTCACTCTTTCTCAATACCACAATTAAGAAGTTAGACATAAGCGGCCACCGAATGGATTCTGTGAATTTATCCAACAGTATGTATTTAAAAGAATTATATTGCGGAGGGCCTAATTTGTCTGTTTTAGATGTAAGTATGACTCCAGTAGAAATATTAGATTGCAGTGATACGAAATTAACCAAGTTGAATCTTGAAGGATGTACGGCGTTAAAATCATTGTCTATTGATGCTGAAGGCCTTTTTTTAGATTTAAGTAATTGTCCCAACCTTGAAGAGCTTTATGTGACTTCAACCGAAAGTTTAGACGTAAGCCATTCTCCCTTGCTCAAGACACTGCATTGCGAGAATTCCAGGTTTGTCGGAATGGACTTAGCGAAAAATCCGCTTTTGGAGAACATAAAACTTGAAGGAACAAATCAAGAATTGATAGATTTAAGCAAAAATCTTCATTTAGTTAATGTTGAACTATTTATTCCTATCCGCCAAAACTCCCTTGATTTATCTAATCGTATATCCTTAAGAACATTTTCGTATCGTGAATGGGGAGAAGGAGAACAGACTTTGGAGGATTTGAATCTTAGCGGATGTATAGCACTAGAAAATCTAAGTTTGGAATACATCAAATTAAAAACTTTGAATGTTGCAGAATGTCGGGAATTATCAATATTGAGTTGCTATAATAGTCAGTTATCTGAATTAAATATTAAAGGATGTGTGAATTTAGTAGAAATTGATTGCAAAGGGAATGATTTGACTGAATTGGAACTTAGAGAATGTACAAAACTGTCAAAGTTGAATTGCTCCGGCAATCAATTGACTTCATTGAAAATAAACAGCCCCAATTTAACCATACTCAACTGCGAAAGTAATTATATTACGGAAATCAATTTGCGCAATCAAATCCGGTTGGAAGAAGTTTATTGCAATGACAATCGCATTTCTTCATTAGATTTAGCGGGCTGTACATCTTTGGTTGAATTGGATTGCAGAAATATGCTTTCATTATCGTCTTTGATTCTTACTAATTGCAGAGCGATCAAAACACTTTACTGTTCGAATGCTTCGCTTACGCAATTAGATGTAAACCCCTGTTCGGAGCTCACTCATTTATATTGCGCTGCCAATCGTTTACAGCCGACATTAGACGTAAGCAAGTGCCAGGGACTTATCGAATTAAACTGTATATCCAATACTGGGCTTACCGAATTATTTCTCAATAAGGATCATACAATCAACCCATTGTATAAAGACTCCCACACACAAATTGTTTTAGTAAATTAGATAGTTTTCAGTTCTCAGTTTTTAGTTTTCAGAAAATATCATGCTTGAATGCAAGTGATTATAATATGTATAAAATTATTTTTTTTATAAAGGCATGAATAGTTTTTCGTCATTGATAACCCGTCGGCGAAGTACACGTAAATTTAAAGAAGAACCCCTCTCGCCTAAGCAGGTGGCATTGATTCTCAAAGTAGCCTTGATGGCTCCTACCTCCAAGAGCACTCATTCATGGCAGTTCGTTGTGGTAGAAGATAAAACGATGATCAACCAATTAGCCGGATGCAAAAAAAACGGCGCTGATTTTTTGACCGGATGTGCATTGGCTATTGTTGTTGTAGGCGATTCAAGCATAAGCGCCTGGGTCGAAGACGCCTCCATAGCCTCTATTTATATGCAGTTGCAGGCTGAAGACTTGGGGG
>Ga0082212_10004310_pt1 | contig 19749 bp, 15 predicted proteins | sample TergutNt197P3_FD_71548 | JGI IMG/M metagenome (GOLD analysis project Ga0082212, IMG submission 71548) | Neocapritermes taracua P3 segment gut microbial communities from Petit-Saut dam, French Guiana - Nt197 P3 | ecosystem: Host-associated > Arthropoda: Insects > Digestive system > Gut ... | reverse complement strand
AAGCTACACAACCTCAACTTATTAATGGAGAAAACGACGTAGCGGGACGCTACGCCGAACGTGGTTTTTGGTTTGACGTTACCAAATGTATCCGTTGCGGATTGTGCGTTTACAATAGCAACAACGGTTTCACATTCAAAGACAGGGGATTCGGTATGCAGGTAGTACTGCCTGAAGAAAACGCAAATAACGTCGATAAATCGCTGGTAGAGATTTGCCCTACCCAAGCGCTGTATACAATTATGAATTAAAAATTACGAATTATGAATTTCAAATTTGTAGAGACGTGGCGTGCCGCGTCTCAATAGCGTTTAGTTGAATGGAAAATTGATCATCTTTGTAATTATGAAAATCTTATTGAAATCCTGGTTATTGCTTATTTTGTGCGCATGTACGACAAATATTTCTGAAAAACCATTAGGCGGAAACTGGCTTACGTTTCGAGGCAATGCCGCCATGAGCGGATATTCGGATGTTCAATTGCCCGAAAAACCTGATTTGCATTGGGCGTATAAAAGCGAATTGCGCACATCCTCATCGCCTTTGGTTTACAACGGGACGGCTTTTTGGAGCGATGCACGCGGGCGGATTCAGGGAGTGGATATAGAGGGTAAACTCTGCTTTAACTACGCCTTCGAAACAGCGGTAAACGCCACGCCCATTATTGAAGATTCTGTATTATACATAGGACGGATCGACGGTATCATAAGCGCCCTCTCGCTGACCGCACAAGATACGATTTGGAACTTTGAGACGTGGGGACAGATTTCGGCGTCGCCCAATATCGTTGATTTCGAGGGGCGAAAAGCGGTGGTTTGCGGCAGTTATGATTATTTTCTCTATTGCCTTGACTGCCATGACGGCACAGAAATTAACCGTTTTGAATCGGGAAACTATATCAATGGCGCAGTTGCCCAATGGAAAGACTATGTGATTTTCGGGGGATGCGACGGATGGGTGCGCATCGTGGATTGTCGTACCGGCATCCAAACCGATTCGCTCGAAGCCGAAGCCTACATACCCGCATCGCCGGCTGTGAGCGGCGACTATTGTTTTATCGCCGACTATTCGGGCAATATTTATGAAATTTATCTGAAGAACGGAAAATTTGAGCGCAACAGAAAAATCGTGGAATCACAAAGCGAAAGCAGTGCGTTTGTATCGGTACCTGCCGTATCGGACAAAACGCTGTATATCGTTTCGGACGACAGATACCTCTATGCCATCAACCGTGCGGACGGAGCAATCAACTGGAAATACCTGTTGAAAGGAAATACAGGCGAAAGCTCGCCGGTAGTCTGTCGAGACAAAGTTATCGTCTGTACCAAATCCGGCATAATCTCTATCCTCGACGCCAAAGACGGAAAACTCGGCTGGGAATATGACGCAGGCGAACAGATTGTAGCCTCGCCCGCCGTTACGAAAGGGCATTTTTATATCCTGACGGCAAGGGGTACGCTGTTTTGTTTTGGAGAATAAAGGGGAAATCGGGGAAATGGAGGAAATCGGGGAAGTCGGGGAAATTGGGGAAGTCGGGAAGTCGGGAAGAATAAGACAGTCTTAACTGAAAAGGTCGGCAATTAACTTGGCCAAGAGAAGTATTAATACGAACAGAAGCATGAGGCGAACAATCTTTTGTCCCTTTTTGATGGCAAATCCGCTACCGATATAATGTCCGGCTATGGCGCAAAAGGCGGCAGGTATCCCAATAGTAAAAACGACTTTTCCTTCGAATAAAAATACTACAAGCGACGCCAAGTTCGATGCTAAGTTTACAAGTTTTGCATTACCCATGCTTGTCAGTAAGTCGAAACCCAAGACAGAGGTATAAATCAATATCAAAAAAGTACCTGTTCCCGGCCCGAAAAAACCGTCGTATCCCCCGATAATCAACCCCACGATAGAGGAATAAATGACAATACATGTTTTAGATAAGTTTTTCGGCGTTCTTTTTTCAAGATTCTTTTTCTTAAAGACGATTACGGCAATCACAGGTATCCCGAAAACGAGGATATACCGCAGGACGATGGCGTCGAGATAAACGGCAATTTTTGCCCCACCGGCAGCGCCTATCAGCGCAAACAATATGGAGGGGATCGCGCTTGTGAGATTGTAGTTTTTGTTTCGCACAAATCGCAACGTGCTGAAAATGGTTCCGATACAGCTCACAAATTTATTGTTACCCAGCGAAAAATGAGGTGAAAAACCGGAGATATGATAGGCCGGCAATGCGATTAGCCCTCCACCTCCCGCAATACTATCCACAAACCCGCTGATAAAAATCAACGGACAAATAATAAGCAATTGTTCGTAATAAGTCATCAATTGTTTTATTTGCACAAAGATACAAATCAATTTTGAATAACTGACTTTATATTGGCGTTAAAAATCATATAATGTTCGGCTTTCCGAAGGGAAGCAATAACTGAATTTAATTCAATTTAAAGATTTAAGTATATAAAAAAATACATGGCGTCCCATTTACCCGATTTCCCCAAATTCCCTTCTTTCTGAGGGGTTAGGGCAGGTTTAATCGCTTTCCTGATAAAGATAACGTTTGATGCTTTGTTTGGGAGTTTTTTCAAAGCCTTCTTTTCTAAGTATGATTTCGCTTAGTTTGCAATAATTAGGCATTTGCTGATTGAGTGTTTCCAAGTGGGTTGACATTGTAAGTTGAAGGTCCTGTTCAGTTAAACCTTCTTTTTCAACCAAATCCAAATCAGGGTATACCAAACCAATGAGTTTATCCTGTTTTTGAATTACCAGCGATTCGGAAATATAAGGCATACTATTCAGGATGCTTTCAATTTCTTCGGGATAGATGTTCTGTCCATTTGAACTTAATATCAACGCCTTGCTACGCCCGCGAATATACAAAAATCCATCCTTGTCGATTATACCCAGATCGCCTGTACGCATCCAACCGTCAGGCATCATTACTTCGGATGTTGCAGCCGGATTTTTATAATAACCTAACATATTATTAGCCCCGCGTACAAGAATTTCGCCTGTTTTGGTTTCCGGGTCGTCAGAATCAATTCTGATTTCCATTCGGTCGGCAACTGTACCTACCGACCCAGGTTTAAATGTATCCCATTGTTCGTAGGTAATTAATGGTCCACATTCTGTCATACCGTATCCTACGGTATATCTGAAACCTATTGATTTCAAAAACGCTTCAATTTCTTTGTTTAAGCCTGCTCCGCCAAGTACAATTTCGAAGAAGTTATCTCCAAATGCAGCATTGAGTTTGGCGCAGATTTTCTTCTTTATAATTTGTTTTATAAGTGGGATTTTGTATAGAATCTTCATTTTGGGTTGTTTCAAGAGCGGAAAAACATTATTTCTTACAATCTTTTCGATGATCAGCGGAACGGCAATAATTAAGTTGGGACGAATCGCCGCAAAAGAATCTATGACAAATTTTGGGTTAGGAACGCGTGTCAAAAAATGAATATGGCATCCTTTATTAATGCCGTTCAATATTTCAAATGCTAGTCCATACATGTGCGCCATAGGCAGTATACAAACAAAGATGTCGCCGGAATGAATAAACGGTAATTCGTCGGCTGCATATACTGTATTACTCCATAAACTGCGATAGGGAAGCATGACTCCTTTTGAAAAGCCGGTTGTACCCGATGTATAGTTTAACAGAGCTAATTCTTCAGGGTTTTCAAAGTGGTATTTCACATGCTCACGGGTGAAAGATTCGGGATACAATTCGTGGAAACGGGATTCTGTTTGTTCGCATAATTGTGCAATTTCAGGTTGCCTGGAATGAATGATTGAATAATCATCTAATGAGAAAAAGCAAGAGACATCGGGCATGGCCGACTCATTAAGATTTTCCCAAATAGAATTAGCCACAAAGAATAATTTTGCTTCCGAATGGTTGATTATATGATTCACATTTTCAGGCTTGAAATCATTTAGAATCGGAACCGCTACGGCGCCATACGATAATATCCCAAAAAAACAAATAGCCCACCGCGAAGAATTTTTGCCCATCAATGCTATCTTTTCGCCTTTGCCAATACCGGCTTGATTAAACACAATATGCAATTTGGCAATTTCCTCAGCCATTTCTTTGTAATAAAAGGTTCTACCCTTATAATCCGTCAAAGCAGGAAGCTCCCAGTGTGCTTTGATACTGTTTTCGATAAGTGCTAAAAAACGATCGTCCATTATGTAGTTTTTTTCTATGATCAATAATCCATCAGGCAAATATATTAATAAAAAACAAAAAAACTATTGAAAACATTTTTTTTATTTAATTTTGGGGCTGAAGAATTTGGATGTTTTCAATATTAACTAGTCAATTTATATAGTTATGATTTTAAAAATGACTTCAGATGACTATTGCTACTGCGATTCTCCCATCGGAATGCTCCGTATTTCTGCCAATGAAAAAGGAATTACTAGAATCCAATTTGCACTCGATGACAAGGAACAATTTAATAACGTTGAAGCGAAAACCACATTGTTAAAAGAAGCTGTTCGACAGTTAAGTGACTATTTTTCGGGAATACGAAAAGAGTTTGCGCTATTGCTTGATCTGCAAGGTACCGATTTTCAGTTGCGCATATGGAATACGCTCTGTGATATTCCATATGGAGAAACACGTTCTTACAAACAAATAGCTGAAGCTATTGATTGTCCGAAAGGATATCGTGCCGTAGGACTTGCCAACAATCATAATCCGATTCCAATTATTATCCCTTGCCATCGTGTAATCGGTGCAAACGGCGATTTAACAGGTTATGCCGGAGGAATGGAAATCAAAAAACAATTACTGGATCTTGAAAAAACTGTCTTAAAAGTTTTTTGAGACAACCCATGGAAAAGACAATTGACGGAAAAGAATTAGGTCTTATTGTTGTTCGCAAGAATCTACGGGCAAAACATTATTCATTGCGTGTTGTAGCCGGTAAAGTCATAGCCACAATACCTAAGAGAGGAACAGAAAGCGGAATGCGTTCTTTTATTGATTCCAAGCGTGATCGACTTCAGAATATGATAGTAAAAAGTCGGAAATGGCCGGTATTGAACGAAGATTGCCAAATGAAAACCTGTACTTTCACATTGCATATTTTCCGTACGCAACGGACTAATATATACATATCACTGAAAGAAGGGATATTACATATTGCCTGTCCGGAAGACACTAATTTTAATAACGAGCATATTCAACAAAAACTTTGGACAATCTTTACATCAGTGATGAGGCATGAGGCAATTCGCATGCTGTCCGAACGCCTTGAAATGCTCGCTTTGCGGCATGGGTTTCAATATTCGAGTGTGACTGTTCGTAATACCAAAACGCGTTGGGGGAGTTGCAGTTCGAAAAAACGGATTAATCTGTCATCTTCGCTCATGCTATTGCCCGATCACTTGATAAATTATGTACTCTTGCACGAATTATGCCATACAGTTGAGATGAATCATAGCGAACGTTTTTGGTCACTGATGAATAAGGTTACAAATGGCAACGCACAAAATTTTAGAAAGGAATTGAGAGGAATGGAGATAATGCAAGACTACCCCAGTAACCAAGGCTACTGAGGTAGTCTTGCATTATCCTATTGTCTGTTCTTCGCCCGATTGGGTGGTTACCAGTTTGTAACCTTTGCCGTGGATATTGATGATTTCGATTTCAGGGTCGGCTTTCAAAATTTTACGAAGCTTGGTAATATACACATCCATACTCCTGGCATTAAAGTAGTTATCATCAACCCAAATGGTTTTCAGCGCATAATTACGTTCTAAGATTTCGTTAGAGTGAGAACATAACAACTTGAGTAGCTCGCTTTCTTTCGTTGTTAACTTGATTATCTTTTTGCCAATCGTTAATGTCTGTTTCTGAGTATCGAACATAAACTGTCCTATTTTGTAAAATGGGACGTCTTTCTGTTTTTTCCCTTTCACGCGTCGCAAGATTGCTTCGATACGAAGCAACAGTTCTTCCATACTGAAGGGTTTGGTCATATAGTCATCTGCACCCATTTTGAAGCCTTCCAATATGTCTTCTTTCATTGTCTTGGCGGTAAGGAATAGAATCGGAATATCCGGATTGACTAAACGGATATCCTGAGCTAATGTCAAACCATCTTTTTTGGGCATCATAATGTCCAATACACAAATATCATACGTGTGGGCAATAAACCCGCGATAACCGGCTTCCCCATCGGGATAAAGGTCTGTTTCATACCCTTTTGCCTGTAAGTATTCTCTTAAAAGCGATCCTAAATTTTCGTCATCTTCGCAAAAGAAGATTTTTCGTTTTTCTTCCATAATCTATTGGTTTTTAATGAGTAGAGGTAAAGATATTATAAATTTTATTCCTGATAATTTTTCTCCCTGTTGTTCGGCGCGGATTGAGCCGCCATGTTCTTCAATAATTTTACGAACGTATGCCAGACCAAGCCCGAAACCTTTCACATTGTGTACATTACCGGTTGGTATCCGGTAGAATCGTTCAAATATTTTTTTCAAATGTTCTTTTTTGATACCGATACCGTTATCTTCAATTGAAACATATAATTTATTGTTATCGTTCGAAGTGCGTGCCATCAGTTGGAGAGGCACATCTTGTCGTCTGTATTTCAGTGCATTATCCAATAAATTAAATAACACATTGGTAATGTGCATTTCGTCGGCATAGATGGTAGATTCTTCCGCTCCTAAATCAATATCAATGTTTCCTCCGAACTTTTCAACTTTCAGGGAAAATGTACTTACAATGCTGACTAATAAATCATTGGCATCTATTTCTTTAAGTTTCAATGTGGTTTTTTGCTTTTCGAAGAGAGATATCTGAAGTACCTTTTCAACTAAGAAGCCCAAACGTCTGGTTTCGTCATTGATAACTCCTGATATGTGTTGGTAAACATCCGGATTTTTTTTCATTTCCGTATCTTTTAACATTTGAGCGGCCAATGAGATAGTAGATACCGGCGTTTTCAGCTCGTGAGTCATGTTGTTGATAAAGTCGTTTTTCATTTCCGAGAGTTTTTTCTGGCGGAAAATGGTATATATGGTAAATGCAAATGTGATCAACAAGATAAATGTAAACAAGACGGAAGGTACAAAGAATGTAACGGAACTTGTAATATAGTCCATTTTTGTAGGGAAATAAATTTTAAAATAATTTCGCTGGGATGGAGGGTCGCCAGGAAAAAGAACCTGTGTGACTAAATCGCCTGCTTTAGGTGGACTGTTAAATTCTTTATTTTGAAATACCGTTCGTCCGTCTTTGTTGATTACCATAAAGATATAAGGGATTTCTAAACCGTTACTTGCAAGTTCAATATTTATATAGTCGTCCAAAATACTGAAGTCTACCCGTTCTTCAATTGGTTTTAGCGGGGCTGTATTTTCGAGATCGTATAAAACTTCGTTGAGAAGTCCTGAAGTGTATTGTCTGCGTATTTGCTGATTTTTTTGTTGTTCTTCGGATGCCCGGATGATTGCATCTCTAGATGGCCTGTTTCGCAGTATACTACTGCTGAATACATTTCGTTCTATGGTTTGATAGATTCCGGTTTGCAGTTGATAGATACTACTGATTGTTTCTATGGAAAAATGATGATTGAGCATTTGTTCATTCGTAGCATTGCCATTATTAATATAATCGGGATTGTCTTCCAAATTTTCATTCAGCGTTTCAAATAAAACACTGCTTGCCTCATCTAATTCTATCAAATGTGATACCCTCTCTAAGCAACGCTTAATGGTTGCATCAAATTGCACATTGGCTGTTTTAATCATTGTGCTAACATAATACAATTGCAAAAAAATCAGTCCTATAAAAGTAAATCCCATCACTCCCATAAGTAACCATATAGTTGACTTTCTCATAGTTTTATCAATGTCTTTAAAACAGGGTAACAAATAACGGAACTTTTTATATATTAATTATATAAAAAAGTGAAAAAAAATCAAGGAAAATGTTAAAAATATAGAAACAAGGGAAAAGTCCTTGTTTTATATTGTTACTTTAATAATCCGCAAAGATAGAATTTTATTTTATCTTTGCGGATTATTACAAACATAAAAAATATGAAAAAAATTCTGATGGCAGTTTTGCTTTTGACGGGAGCTTTTGTTTTGACAAATGCACAGAATGGTTATGAGTTTACAACAGTACAGGAACTAAAGATTACACCTGTTCATAACCAGAGCCGTACAGGAACGTGTTGGTCGTATTCGGGCGTTGCCTTGATTGAGGCCGAACTTCTGCGGATGGGCAAGGGAGAATATGATTTATCCGAAATGTTTGTTGTAAATCACACCTATCGGGATAAGGCGGAAAAGCATGTTCGCCTGCACGGCTTATCGGAATTTGATGAAGGAGGCGCTTTTGCCGATGTTTTGTATGTATTCAAACACTACGGCGCTGTCCCTCGTGAAGCCTATTCGGGCTTACAATACGGTGAAGATATTCATATACATGGCGAGATGGTGTCTGCGGCAAAAGGTTTCCTGAAAAGTATTATTGCGAATCCTAACGGAAAATTATCGCCTGTCTGGCCAAAGGCGTTTCAAGGGATCATTGATGCGTATCTGGGTGAAATTCCTGCTACATTTCAGTACAGAGGAAGGCAATATACACCCCAAAGTTTCGGCGAATCGTTGGGCTTGAATACGGATGATTATGTGTCGCTTACTTCTTTTACACATAAACCTTTCTATACATCATTCGGGCTGGAGATTCCCGATAACTGGCGTTGGTCGCTCAGCTACAACCTGCCACTGAACGAGTTGATGGAAGTATTTGATAATGCTATCAATACAGGGTTTACTGTGGCTTGGGGTTCGGATGTGAGCGAAGCCGGTTTTACGCGTGATGGAGTAGCTTCGTATCCGGACATAGAAGCAATGGAAACATCCGGCTCCGATCAGGCGCGTTGGATTGGACTTAGCAGGACGGAACGTGACGCTGAAATCAGAAAATTAGCCTCAATGCCTTGTAAGGAAGTGGATGTTACACAGGAACTGCGCCAGACAGGATATAATAATTACCAGACTACAGACGACCATGGCATGTTGATCTATGGCATTGCCAAAGACCAAACAGGCAAGAAATTCTATATGGTCAAAAATTCGTGGGGCACCGACAGTAAATACAAAGGAATGTGGTATGCTTCAGAGGCTTTTGTGGCGTATAAAACCATTAATATTGTTGTGCACAAGGATGCTGTCCCGAGTGCGATAAAGACGAAGTTGGGAATACGATAGATAGGGATATTCAGTAAGCAAAAATGCAATCCCAACTATTTTATTTTGAGATGGTTGGGATTTTTTGTATCTTTGTAGTGTCCCCGATAAAACGGTTAAGCGTCCAAAATCGGGGAAACATAAACTAAAAGATATGCGCAAGATACAAAGAATTTCCGAAACAGCGATCGCCCTGAGGCAATTAGAGCTAACAAAGGATTGGATTGCCCATTTGAATGTCAGCATTCACTACCAACTTTTCTGTGGCGTGCGTATAAATCCGCTGAATCCCTTTACAAACTTCAAAATTATCAGTGAGATTCGTTGTGAGATAGCCGAGACGTTGGATATAGATTCCTTTCAACACATTGGAAACCTTACATGGAGCATACATCTGTAATGCTGACCGATGCTACCTGTTATGAAAGCCAGAACTAAACAGACCGAAATCCTTTGGATATGCTTTGGAATACCCACTGCCAATGCCGTAAGGATGATTTCCAAAGTTGAAAAAGCCCGCAAGAAACAGGTGGTGTAACGTTGAACAGATAACATTTACGCTGTCATCCATACGGGTGGCATGATACTGCACACGATAAAGTGAAGAAAATACAATAAAGCTCACTCGAAAAGAAACAATACTTCCAAAACAGGAGTGAACGCGCCGATTTTAATACAAAAATCTGCCGAAGCTAAAACGCATTCGGCAGTTTTTTTCCTGTTTACCGAATATCCCTCATTGGCTATTCATATCCAGTCCAGCAGACTCATTTACCATCATTGACAAAGCGTGCATGCCCCTTGCCAATATCCCGACGTAATAACTGTGTTGTCCATACGGCTATAAATATTTAAGAGCTAATACTTTGTTATACATTATGCCGGATGTGCAGGATATCGCCATCCTGAACGATATAATTTTTTCCTTCAACGGAGAGTTTGCCTGCTTCTTTGCATTTATGTTCGGAGCCGAGCGCAACAAGGTCTTCATATTTAATCACTTCGGCGCGAATAAAGCCGCGTTCCAAGTCGCTGTGTATGGCGCCTGCGGCTTGCGGCGCCGTCATTCCTTTGCTGATTGTCCAGGCACGGTTTTCTTTTCCGCCGACCGTAAAGAAAGAGATGAGATTAAGCATTCGGTACGCATGCCTGATCACTTTGTTGACTCCGGGTTCCGTAAGGCCGACGTCCGACAAAAAAACGTTTCTGTCTTCTTCATCCTCCAATTCTGCAATCTCGGACTCTATCTTTCCTGCAATAACCAAAATATGGGAAGAAATCGGGGAAATGGGGGAAGTCGGGGAAGCAGGAGAAATCGGGGAATTTTTTACATCATTAGGGTTTAAGTTTGAAGGTTGCAAATAATGCTTAACGGCTTCGACATATTGATTGCCCGTAACGGCGGCTTCATCATTTACATTGCAGACATACATCATCGGTTTTTCGGTCAGTAACATCAAATCTCTGACCACAGCCTTTTCTTCTTCGGTTGCCTCTATTGTTCTTGCATTCAGGAGGTTTTCAATATGCGCTTTGTACTTCAACAACACTTCCAATTCGCGTTTGGCGTTTTTATCTCCCACTTTGGCGGCCTTTTCTACTTTTTGGATTTTTCGCTCGATCTGTTCCAAATCTTTTACCTGAAGTTCAAAGTCTATGATTTCGATATCCCTGACAGGATCGATGGAACCTTCCACATGGGGAAGGTTGGGATGATCGAAACAGCGCAATACATGGATAAGTGCGTCACACTGACGCACATCTGCCAAAAAAGTATTGCCGATACCCTCGCCCTGATTGGCGCCTTTGGCCAATCCGGGAATGTCTATCACGTCGATCGTAGCATAAATCAGTTTGTCGGCCTTGATAAATGTGTTGATATGCGTCAGCCGTTCGTCGGCGACGGGACAAACGCCTATATTGGATTTGTTGGTGCTGTAAGCAAAATCGGTAACGACTGCTTTTGTATTTGATATACAGTTAAACATGGAAGTCTTTCCCGTATTGGTAAGTCCTACAATGCCGCATTTTAAGCCCATAGTCTTTGTGTGTTTTGATTTTGAGGGCAAAGATATGAAACAATTACGAATTATGAATTACGAATTATGAATTGAAAATTAGCAAGGGGGCATGCCACCTTGTCAGCATAGAGAAACGGAAAAAATTGCTTTTGATAAAAATAGGGTTGTTTTTGGAAAAAAATGACAATTTTGGGAAGAAAATGTGTAGCAATGATTATATTTGCAGGTTAAGAAAAAAAAATCTGAGGGTGGGTATAAAACGATTTATTCACACTCAAATAGTAATATAATAGTTTTCAATGGGTATAAGTCCTTCTAATGCACGATTTTCGACTGAGGTAAAAGAGCATATATTAGATAATGGATTGACGGTTTGGCTGAATGAAGATCACAGTCAGCCGAAAGTGTTTGGCGCCGTTGTTGTGAAGGCGGGTGCGAAGCATTGTCCCGATACGGGTATAGCGCATTATTTTGAACATATTATGTTCAAAGGAACCGACAGGATAGGGACAGTGGATTATGCGTCCGAAAAAGTCCTGCTTGACGCCATTGCAGGAAAATACGACGAACTTGCCCAAACGGAAGACCCTTACATAAGAAAGTATATTCAACGAAAAATCAACGAATTAAGTGTAGAGGCGGCCGACTATGTGATTCCCAACGAATTTGACAGGCTAATCAGCAAATATGGCGGCACCAAATTGAACGCAGGCACTTCATACGACTATACGGAATATCATAATATTTTTTCCCCTCAATACATGGTTCACTGGGCCGAACTGAACAGCGAAAGGCTTTTAAATCCTGTTTTTCGTATGTTTCAAAGTGAATTGGAAACAGTTTACGAAGAGAAAAACAGGATGGATGATATGATGTTGCATCAGGCCATAGAGAAATTGTCGGCCATCTATTTTCATCCGCATCCTTACGCCTATCCGATTATCGGAAGCGCCGAAAATTTGAAAAATCCCCGTCTTTCGGAAATGCGAAAGTTCTTTGAAGATTATTATGTGGCTTCCAATATGGGGTTGATTTTGAGCGGCGATTTTGATACGGCGTCTGTACTTCCCATCTTGGAACGTACTTTCTCGCGGATACCCAAAGGCGCAGTGAAAGCCATGCCGCCTGTCAAAATCCGTTCGTTCAAAGGCAGGGAAAAGGCTGTCATCAAGATACCTATGCCTTTGTTGAGAGCCATTGCTTTCGGTTTTCGCGGCGTACCTTCCAACCATCCTGATCAAGTGGCGTTGGATATTGCCGTCAGCATTCTGAATAATTCAAATGGCACAGGTTATTTGGATCAGTTGATGGTTAATCGGAAACTGATGGGCGCCATCGTGGGAGGAGAAGCCTTGAATGAAGCAGGTTTTATAGGCATCGTTGCGGTGCCCAAATTGGTTTCGCAGTCGTACCGTACGGCAGAGAAATTGGTGTGGCATGAAGTGAATCGTTTGAAAAACGGCGATTTTACCGATGAGATGTTTTCCAGCCTCAAGCAGGAACAGCTTCGCAAACATTTTTCGGAACTCGAAGATATAGATTCGAGATGTAAAGTACTGATACGTTTATTATCGCAGGGAAAATCATGGGCAGACTATCAGCATGATTTGATTCGCGCCGACCAGCTGACCAAGGAAGATGTGATTAAGGTGGCAAACAGTTATTTTGGGGATGATTATCTGTATGTACGGAAAAAAACAGGCAGGTATGAGAAAGAAAAACTTACAAAACCTGATTTTGCGCCTATCCTGCCCAAACATACGGACTCTACCTCAGATTACAGTAAATGGATGGAAACGATACCCGTACAGGAGGAAAAACCGCGTTTTGTGGATTTTGAAAAGGATGTGAAAACCATCCGACTTTCAGATTATGCCACCCTGTATGTGACGCCCAATCGGGTAAACCATATATTTACGTTTAAAATAGAATATGGCGTAGGCGTATTGGAACAACCTAAACTGAAATGTCTGACTTCCTATATTCCATTGTTGGGCACAGATACGCAGACATTTAATCAATTCAGGACTCGTTTGCAGGCTTTGGGCAGTACGTTGGACTTTGATGTGGACAATCACTGTATGAGTGTCAAGGTAAGCGGATTTGACAGCGTTTTTGGCGAAACCATCGCGGCGGTCAGTGATTTTCTTACCAATGTCAAGGCTGAAAAAAATAAACTGAAGACGTTGATGGATGACGCCAAATTAACCCAAAAAGCCTTTTTCAAATCCAATAATGAAGTGGCTGAGGCATTGTTTGAGTATATTCAATATGGTATGTATTCGCAATTCATCAATAAATGTTCGTTGCAAGAGATTAAAAAAATCAAAGGGCAGGCTTTGATCGACCTCTTTCATGAAGTCCGAAAAGTGGCATGTTCGATGCATTACTGCGGGACATTGGATACTGCCGAAGTGGTTGACATTGTGAATAAAAACTTATCTATCGGACAAATCACGCAAAAATCCAAATCGCCGGTATACCGCGAATTTGTCAGGTATGACAGACCGTTGGTTTTCTTTTATCACATGCCGGATGTTTTTCAGAATATTATTTATGCCTATATGGCGAGCGATCCGCAGGAAACATTACAGAAACGCCATGAAGCCAATTTGTTTTCGAGGTATTTCGGCGAAGGCATGTCGTCGCTGATGTTTCAGGAGATTCGCGAATTTCGTTCGTTTGCCTATTATACTTCGGGCGCGTATCGGTTGCCTCCGTATAATCGAACGGATAAACCTTCCCGTTTTATTGCTTATTTGTCAACGCAATGCGATAAGACGATAGATGCGTTGGATGTGCTTAATTCGCTGATTCAGAAGATGCCACGATATCCCGAAAAAATCACCTCTGCCATACATGCGGCAGTCAATCAGACGAATAACGATTATCCTGCATTCAGGGATATTTCCTCTAAAATTGCTGCTTACAAGCGCGACGGATATACGGAAGATCCCAACCGTAAACTGTTGGAAGATATTCGGCAGATGCAAATGGATGACATTGTCCGTTTCCATCAGACGAATGTGAAAGGGCGGACATTGGTGTATGTTGTCGTCGGCAATTCGCGCAAAATGGATATGCGGAAATTAGCTTCCTTCGGCGATGTGATTCATGTGAAGAAGAAAGATTTTTATCGGTAGGGATTATATGAGTTAAGAACTAAGAGTTAAGAGTTGGAAAATCGTGAAAATCGGAGGTGATTTTGAATTCTAAACTCTAAACTCTAATCGGGCGACCGCAAGGGTGCGCCCCTACTAACCACTAACCGTTAACCATTAACCGTTATTTCTGCAAATCTTTTCTTGCCTTTGAAATAAAAATTGAATATCAGGCTTTGGGGGAGGATTTCGGGGATGGAGGTTGCTGTTGTTTTTGTCAAATTTGCTGCACGGATTGGGGCGTATGTCTTTTTCAGCCGTTTATAGGCTATGCGGGCTTTGATAATGGCTAAGGCGTTTCCGAAATGCCCGGTCAGTATGAGTTTAGCCATGGCAAGGTAATCCAACCAAAAACGCACGCGCATGACAGGCTGTAATCTATCGGCAGGGATGTTTTTATATACCATCAACAGGTTGTTTCGGAAATTGAGAAATGTCTTTTGGGGGCTTTCCGCTTTTAACGTACCACCTCCGACATGATAGACCACAGATTGCGGAGTATATGCCAAGCGGTAACCTCTTGCACGCAATCGCCAGCAAAGGTCGATTTCTTCCTGATGTGCAAAGAAACGGGCGTCAAAGCCTCCTTCTTTTTTAAATACTTCAGTCCGAATGAAAAGACAGGCGCCGCTTGCCCAAAAGATATCAGCAGGCAGGTCATATTGTCCGTTATCTTCTTCAACTATATGTAATACCCTGCCGCGACAAAAGGGGTATCCGTAGCGGTCGATCCAACCTCCTGCCGCGCCTGCATATTCAAATGTCTTTTTGTCTTTTTGCGCCAATATTTTGGGTTGCACGCCGGCAAGCCGTTTATAAGCCTCCAATGCTCGGAGAGGAGTGTCCAACCAATTGGCGGTAACTTCGACGTCGTTGTTTAACAGCACAGTATAGGTGGAGTCTATTTGGCTGATTGCCATATTATAACCTTCTGCAAAACCATGATTTTTATCGAATACGATTTGTCGGACAGAAGGAAATTTTGCTTTGAGCATAGCCACAGAACCATCCGTTGATCCATTGTCGGCCACAATGATATCTGCCATATTTTCAGGCGTATGGGCAATAACCGAAGGTAGAAATTCTTCCAACAGCGCTTCGCCGTTCCAGTTTAGGATGATGACAGAAATTTTCATATTGAAAATTAGAGTTTAGTTATTAGAGTTTAGAGTATAGTTAAAATTCATATTTTTTATCATTTTATGGCCGCAGGCATTTATCGTGACGTCGGAGAACCTTTATCGTATAATCTGTTATTCATAATACTCAATCCTTTTTTCTAATAATTTAAAGATTTTAATAACTAAACTCTAAACTCTAATAACTAAACTCTCTTGTGTTTCCACCGCTTATGCGTCCAAAGCCAGTAAGCAGGGTCGCGCAGGATAGAACGTTCCATCAGGCGTGTATATTGTTCGGTAATCCAAAATTCGGGCGTTTGGCGGGGATTGTCGGTAATTAACTCGAAATCGACTGTGTAATGTCCTCGTTTTATCTTCCTGACATCCACAAAGATAACAGGAATGTCCAACTTGACGGCTATTTTTTCGGGTCCGGTCAGCATGGCCGATTCCTGATTGAGAAAAGAAGTCCAGTAGTGCAGGTTGGCTTTGTTGGGCGACTGGTCTGCAATAAAAATTGTCAGACTGCGCTCTTTTGATTGTTTGAGCCGGATAAGATCGCGTACTGTTTCCTGCTTTTTAATTCCTATTCCCTGAAAACGAGTGCGCAAATAAATAAACAACCGATCGAATGCTTTATTGGTCAGCGGGCGGTATATCTGGTATATTTTCACATTGTCAAACCAGTCCGTTGAACCTGTAAACCATTCCCAGTTGCCGTAATGCCCCATAAGCAGGATAAAGCACGTATGCCCTTGTGTTACAAGCGGGTTAATGATTTCAGGGTTGTGGAGGACAGCCCGACGATTCAACTCTTCTTGTGAGATATGGGCTAATTTGATGGTTTCGACAATGTAATCGACAAAATGATGATAAAACTTTTTTTCCAATACGCGAAGTTCTTGGGCTGTTTTATCGGGAAATGAATTGATCAGGTTTCGACGAACTACCTTTAACCGATAGCGAACTACTTTATAAACGATAAAATAGAGGATATCGGCTAACAGGTAGAGTACGCGCATCGGCAATAATGCGTGTAATTTTACAAATAGCCAAATGACGGAGTAACTGAGTAACTGAATAACTGAGTAACTGAATAACTGAATAACTGATCGGTTTTTTTGCATGGTTCAATCCGTGAAATTAACGGTAAGCGCTTGTTTTTCGTTGTTCCAATTTGTTAGCCGTACATCTGTGATCTTATTGATCAGCGCTGAACGGTACGGAGCGACAGTTCGGATATAATTCGCCGTGAAACCGGCCATGTATTTTCCTTTGCGTGTATGTTCGAATAGTACCCGTGCCGGTTTACCGATTTGGGATTCATAAAAATCTTTCTGTTTTTGTTCGGACAGTTCTAATAACTGCTTGCTGCGCAGACTTTTTACTGTGGGCGATACAGCCGGCGTAAATTTCAACGCCGCTGTGCCAGGGCGCTCAGAATAGGTAAATACATGCAGTTGTGAAACGGGGATGCTTTGGATAAAAGCAAGGCTTTCTTCAAAATACGCGTCTGTTTCGCCACGCATACCCACTATCACATCTACTCCGATAAACGCATCGGGCAGGAGTGTTTTTATTTTATCAATCTTATGCCGAAACAGAGCTGTATCGTACCTGCGACGCATGATTTGCAGCATATCATCGCTTCCACTTTGCAGCGGGATATGAAAATGAGGCGCAAAACGTTTACTTGCGGCGACAAAGTCGATGATTTCGTCCGAAATCAGATTAGGTTCGATAGATGAGATGCGGTACCGTGCGATGCCTTCTACCCGGTCCAAAGCGTGTAGCAATTCCAAAAATGTTTCTTGCGTACTTTTGCCAAAGTCGCCTGTATTCACTCCCGTCAAAACGATTTCTTTTCCTCCCGCTTCGGCCACTTGTTCGGCTTGGGCTACCAGATCGGCGATTTTTCCGTTTCGGCTACGGCCTCGTGCAAAAGGGACTGTGCAATAGGAGCAAAAATAATCACAACCGTCCTGTACCTTCAAAAAATGGCGTGTCCTGTCGCTTGCCGAGCAGGAGGGTACGAATGCGTTGATTTTGCTTGCCGGTGACGTAATGATTGAGGGTGTATCCCGTGTATTCAAAAGATGTATGATTTCCGATTTTTGTGCATGTCCCAATACCAGGCCAACGCCTTCAATTTGCAAAATTTCGTCGGGTTTCAGCTGTGCATAACAACCGGTAACAACAATCAACGCATTCGGATGTATCTTTCGGACGCGCCGGATCAATTGCCGGCTTTTCTTATCGGCCAATTCTGTTACGGAACACGTATTGATGACACAAATATCTGCCGTTTCGCCATTATTCGCTTTCCGAATACCGTACGAAGCCAGCTCTTTTCCGATGGAAGATGTTTCGGCAAAATTCAACTTACAGCCTAATGTATAATATGCTGCCGTTTTATTCGCAAAACAATTCATCTCGGTCATTTCTTTTTGTATTGTCGGACAAAAATACAAAACAATTGAAAATTATTGTCTAAAATGCATCTTTTCTTCTACTATCCTTGTTAGTGCAAGTTTGCAGCGCCTGTTGCACAACTTTATATAAAGGCTGAAAGCCTTGTAATCAATAGCACAGGGTAACGCCCTGTGAAAATGTGCAACCCTATTCATCAGGCTGAAAGCCTGTGATCAAAATGATTACGCCCTTTCAGGGCTAATGTAAACATACTATCCGATCACAGGGCGCTACCCTGTGCTATTGATTTTCCCCTTTCAGGGGTAAATATAATTCGATCGCAGGGCACTCTGTGCTATTGATTTTCCCCTTTCAGGGGTAAATATAATTCGATCGCAGGGCACTCTGTGCTATTGATTTTCCCTTTCAGGGAGGAATATAATCCGAAGGGAAACAATTATGAATTAAAAATTGAGAATTAATTCAATTGAGACTTTACATTAGCGTTAAAAATTAATTAATGTTTGGCTTTTCTTCCCTTCGGAAAGAGACACATTATTGGATTTTTTCATTATGGATAGTTCCGAAGGGAAGCAATTAGAAATTACGAAAAACTGAAAACTCATAACTAAAAAGTATGCGATGTGTCATAACCATTTTTATTACGATAATTCTTTTTATGTCGTGTGAAGATACAAGAAGTAAACTGATTCGTGATTCGGTAGATAATCAAATGGCCGTTTATCCACAATCTACATTGAGGGATTTGTATAAAAATTTCTTTCAAGACAGATTTGGCCCGGGACACCTGATTCCGGACACAGCGGCTTCCGGTAATTATCTGCGCAGCGAACTGGCTTCTTTCGACAAAGCCTCTGGGGCATATTATGAACCGACCGGATGGGAAGGCTGTTTCTATCGTGTCAATCTTTCAGTTATCAAGGAAAATCTTGTGCCTTACGATGTGTATTTTGATGCTTTTGTACGAAGTGTGAATCAAATTGTCCCTATCTCTGTCGAGCAATGGAAAACCGAATGGCTTACTATCGACGCTGTTATTCAAGCCATGAATTTATCGCTACCCGACTACGAAAAAGATAGGTTGGAAATCATAGAAATGTTGGATCAAGGTGAATATGTTTCTCACCACAGTCTTCAATATGAACAACATTACGACCCGCACTACCGCATCATTGAAAAGAGTATTTTTGAGAAGGAAATCCTTCCGTTTTTACAATAATTGTGTCGCTTTCTAAATGGAAGCAAAACCAAACATTTTCTAATGTAAAGTCGTAATTCGTGATTAGTTTGTATCTTTGTGGCCGATTAATTCATACAATCAATATCGTATGTTTTTCAGAGATGTAATTGGGCAAGATAATTTAAAACTGCAACTCATTTCTTCAGCGCAAAAGAGAATAGTTCCCCATTCGCAACTTTTCTGCGGGCGCGCAGGTTATGGTACATTTCCGTTGGCTTTTGCATACGCACGGTATCTGAATTGCACCAAACGCAAGGATGAAAATGCCTGCGGTCAATGTCCATCGTGCTTAAAATACAATGAAATGGTACACCCCGACCTTCATTTTATCTTTCCAATGGTATCGGAAGGAAAGAAAAACGTTTGCGATGATTACATAGCAGAATGGCGTACATTTATTTCTACCCATATTTATTTCGATTTGAATATGTGGTTGAATGAAATTGATGCGACCAAACAAGCCATCATTTACTCCAAAGAAAGCGACGAAATAATGCGAAAGGTAAGTTTGAAGATTTACGAGGCATCCTACCGTATTTTATTCATCTGGTTTC
>Ga0082212_10004309_pt1 | contig 19751 bp, 19 predicted proteins | sample TergutNt197P3_FD_71548 | JGI IMG/M metagenome (GOLD analysis project Ga0082212, IMG submission 71548) | Neocapritermes taracua P3 segment gut microbial communities from Petit-Saut dam, French Guiana - Nt197 P3 | ecosystem: Host-associated > Arthropoda: Insects > Digestive system > Gut ... | reverse complement strand
TGTGGGAGGAGCGAGGGGTGAGGATGCTCTGTACGTTGCTTTGCAGCAATTCGTGGAGTTCGCGGTTGGTATAGACGTCTGTGGGGCGCACATCAATGGTAAAACGGCAGCGGTCGGGGATGACGTTGTGCTGCGTACCACCTTCAATTTGTGTTACTTGCAAATGCACCTTACCCATGAGGGGAGACTCCTTCTCAAAGGTAAGATTCCTAAGGGTATTGACGTCTTCCATGGCGCGATAAATTGCGTTTATGCCTTCCCCACGCGCTGCGTGCCCGGACACGCCGGTGGCTTCTCCATCCAGCACCATCAAGCCACGCTCGCCAATAGCCGCCTTCATGCCGGTAGGCTCACCCACAATGGCAAAATCAACGGGTGGCAGCTGCGACAGCGCCAAAGGCAATCCGCCTGAGCCGGAGACCTCCTCTTCGGCACATAACACAAGGAGGATATGATAAGGCAAATCTTTGGGATATAGCTTTTTGAACACTTCAATGAGACAAACCAAAGCGCCGCCGGCATCGTTGCTTCCCAAGCCGTACAAGCGTCCGTTTTCTATTTCAGGTGTGAATGGGTTACGGCTGTATCCAAAAACCGGTCTCACGGTATCGTGGTGAGCGCACAGCAACAGGTTGGGCTTTTCGTTTTGCCCCGTTACTCGAGAAGTCCCATCTTTTCTATATGTAAAATCAAGATGCTCTCCTTGCTGTTCAGCGCTTAACACCGCCACATTGTTCCCAATTCTACGAGGCGAAAGCCCACACTTGGTCAAATATTCAAACAAAATATCCGCCGTAGCCGACTCCTGCCGCGAGGTGGAAGGCGTGGCAATGAGTCGCATCAAAAGTTCAACCGATTCGTTCATCATCAACACTGTCGTTTGGTTCATGCTCCAAGGATCAACAAACTCTCTACGCTGTCGCCCAAATGGAGTGCATGTTTGATATAGACCTCTTTGACCCCCGATTCAAGGGCGTGGTAGGCGTTGTCTATCTTGGGAAGCATTCCGCCGCTCACTACCCCATCCTCTTTGAGTTTTAGGTAGGTTTTGCGGGTGATGAGCGGAATCACACTGTCGGGGTCTTGGGCGTTGGACAATACTCCTTTCTGTTCAAAGCAATAGACAAGGCGCGTGTGGTAAAAGGGCGCCAGCGCAATGGCTAAGGTAGAGGCAATGGTGTCGGCGTTGGTGTTGAGCAGGCGTCCCTCCAAATCGTGCGTAATGGAGCAGACCACCGGAGTCAAATCTTTGAACATCAATGTAGAAATTATACCCGTATTGATCTCTTCGGGATAGACGTCTCCCACCTCTCCGTAGTCAATATCGGCGACAGGACGTTTGTGGGCGGGAATGAGGTTGGCGTCGGCGCCTGAAAGCCCAATGGCAGAACATCCGCGAGCCTGAAGCCCCGCCACAATGTGTTTGTTGAACCATCCGGCATATACCATGGCGGCTACCTGTAACATTTCAGGTGAGGTGATGCGTCTTCCCTGATGCATTTGGGTAGGGATGCCCAATCGATTAGCCATTTTAGTAGCCATTACACCTCCCCCGTGTACCAGAATCTTTTTATCGGGATAGCGGGTAAAGAGGTCAAGAAATTGCGGAAGCGCATCGGAATTGTCGATGATGTTGCTGCCAATTTTAATAATCGTGATGTTCATGATAGACAGAAAAGCGGTGAAGTAACAAATGTAGTCATTATTTTTCAAGCAATCTCTTGAGTACCACTTGCGCCGACACTACACGATTTGCCGCCTGAGGAATTACAATGGATTGGGGGGATTCAATCACCTCGTCTGTAACAATCATGTTGCGCCGAACGGGAAGGCAGTGCATAAAAAAGGCGTTGTTGGTGAGCGCCATCTTGCGGGAATCAACCGTCCAGCGCATCTCTTTGCTCAACACTTTGCCGTAATGAGGGTCGTTATAGGCAGACCAATTCTTGGCATAGATAAAATCGGCGCCCTGATACGCTTTTTCGGGGTCGTATTCGATTTTGGCTCTACCCGTAAATTGAGGCGCCAATTCATACCCTTGGGGGTGGGTAATCACAAATTCGTAATCGGTGGCGTTCATCCACTCGGCAAAGGAGTTCGCAACGGCTTGAGGCAGGGCGTTGGGATGAGGCGCCCAAGTGAGCACCACTTTGGGTTTGGGACTTTTTTTGTACTCCTCGATGGTGATGAGATCAGCAAAACTCTGCAAAGGATGGCGGGTGGCGGCTTCCATACTGAATACAGGTTTGCCGGAGTATTGGATAAATTGGTTTAAAATGACTTCGTTATAGTCTTCCTCTTTGCTCTTGAGTTGTGCAAAAGCCCTTACGCCAATCAAGTCGCAATAACTGCCCATCACCGGAATCGCTTCGAGGATGTGTTCCGGCTTATCGCCATCCATCACTACGCCACGCTCGGTTTCCAACTTCCAGGCGCCCTGATTGATGTCGAGTACAATCACATCCATACCTAAGTTAAGCGCCGCCTTTTGGGTGCTGAGGCGGGTGCGGAGGCTGGAGTTAAAGAAGATCATTAATAGCGTTTTATGTTTGCCTAATTGGATGTATGCCAAAGGGTTGTTTTTGATTTCAAACGCCTCTTGCAGCGCTTGGTCTAAAGGGAGGATGTTTTGGAGGGAGGTGAACATGAGGTTGGGGGGTTAATGGTTTAATGGTTTAATAGATGAAGATAGGAGGTTAGAAGTTTACGGAATTTATCCGTAGTTGTAATTCTGATAATTGCTTAATTAGTTCTTTAAAATTCAATGGACTGTCAAATATCATTGCTTGTTTCATTATTTCGTAATCCTGTTCCCAATCTTTTATGATTGTGTCGGGCGGAATGATGTTGATTTTGTGGGGTGAATGATTGGAGTAGTCAATACCCGAAATAGGTGTGAATTTGCTTCGATGTTTTACTATTGTATTGTATAAGTCTGCGTTTTGCAATGCTATTTCTGCATACTTTGTCTGACTAAGTTTTTCAATGTCGTAAAGATGCCGGCTAAGTCGTTCAACCCTTATTTTGTCTGATGGCTTCTGAAATTCCTCATGCAACAAGAATATCTTCTCCAAAAATGTTCTTTCGGGATTTACAACAGGTATATTTATTGGTTTTTCGGAAAATGGTTTATCTACAAAAACTTCTGACACAACTGTTCCAAAACTTCGCTTTGTAAACGGCTCTTTTAAAGAACGACTACCAATTTCTACCAAAATCGCAGGTTTCAAATAACTATCTTTTTCTATTAGGGCTGGATAGAGGATTTCAATAATTACAGGATCCTGGTCGTGATTCTCTACTTCACGATATTTTACCAAAATGTTTTCAAAGCCCAATTCTACAAATTTATTTTTCAGATCTTTTGTAAATGTTTCTGTGATAAATTGATACGTTTTTTTTCTCAACTTGCGAACATCGCCTTTGCTCAACTCTCCCGAAAAACCGAGAAATTCCCTATCCAAAGCCAAATCAATATCTTCTGAAAAGCGTTGAATCAAATTCCAACCTTTGCTCAATGATGTACCACCTTTAAAAGTCAAAACATTGGCATATTTCATCGAAAAAATTGTAGCTAAAATTTGAACAACCCACCAATCTTTTTCTACCGAAAATTCGTGTAGGGACTTTCTTTCAGCAGTTTCTAAAAAAATATTCAACTTATTTTGATCGGTTAATTTAAACCATTCTTGTAATGCTGCTTCATTCATTGCTGATTATTTTTAAAACGGGTATCATAATTTTTCTAATCCAAGTGGGTGCAAGCCGAATGTCATGCTCGAGTCGTGTCGGTTTTTCATTTTTCAACAATTCCTGAACATGCCTTATCTCTTTATCAAGAACCCTTTCCTTTCCTATGGTTTTTAACGCCTGTATTACCAAACTGCTTATTTTTCCTACTGCTACTACATTCTTAGGGCTTGCTTTTTTAAATAAAATGCTTCGCCGTCCTATTTTTATTCTTCGCGCTGAGCCGTTTGTAAGAAAAACGACATTCATAGGCACTTGCGTCGATAGACCCAATCGGTTGAGCGCATAAGCACCTGAGGGAACAATTCGTGCTTTATCTCTTTTGGCAATGGCCTTGGCAATATCTTCAATGCTCGGCGATACTTTTCCAATTACACTATCAATCACAGGACGGACATAAATGCCTGTTGAGACTCTCTCCAATTCACCCGAATTGGCAAGGCGTTGCAATGCTTTTTTTACCGCTTCCGGGCTTCCGTAAGAGACAAAATTTTCGGTAAAAAACAGCACACCCCTTCCTGCTTTTTTTATTCTGTCAATAATTTGTATTTCAGTACTTTCAACCATAATTTAATATAAATCATGTCCCAAATTTAGTATATATTTGGGACATAGTGAATAATTTTGAAAAAAAGTTTATTTCTTGCATTTTTTCGTTTTTTTCCGGAACAGGGAAAAATGTGTGGGGATAGGTGGTGAAGTTAGGAGGTAATGAGGGATTCTAAGGAAGATATGAATTGTTGCACTTGCGCAAGGGAGAGGGAGAGCGGAGGAAGGAGGCGAATGGTATTTGCGCCGGCGGCGCCGGTAAAGATATGCTCTTTGTAGAGCAGATCGTTGCGGAGGAGTGGGTATGAGGAGGGCGCTTCAAAACCAATCATCAAGCCCCTGCCTCTGACGCCTGATATAAGCGAGGCGGCAGGAACGGAGCGTTGAGAAACAGGCGGAGAGAAAGAGGTGGAAGTGGATACATTACAGATGGCAGACGACTCAGCGGAGATAGCGAAGAGTTGTGCCAACAGGTAGTCGCCTGTTTGTTGGGCGTTGGAGATGAGCGATTCTGCTTCCATCACCTCCAAGACAGCCAATGCAGCGGCGCAGGCAAGGTGATTGCCCCCAAAGGTGGTGCCCAATTGGCCGTGGATGGCGCTAAAATGGGGGGCTATCAATACGCCGCCAATGGGAAATCCGTTGCCCATCCCCTTGGCAACCGTAATCAAATCGGGGGTTATGCCTGCGTGTTGGTGTGCAAAAAAAGCGCCGGTACGACCATATCCCGATTGGATTTCGTCCAAAATCAGAAGCGTTTGAGAACGGGTGCATAGTCGTCTGAGTTCGTGTAAAAAAGTATTGTAGGGAGTAACAATACCTGCTACTCCTTGAATACCTTCAACAATCACGGCGGCATAAAGGTGGGTAGCCAATGCCGCCTCAACTGCCTCTATATCGTTCAACGGCACAAAGGTAACCGAATCGGAAGATAGGGCGAATGGGGAGCGTATTTTGTGGTTATCTGTGCAGGCAACGGCTCCGGCGGTACGTCCGTGAAAGGCGTGGGAGAAGGCGAGGATTTGTGTCCTGCCTGTTTGAAAAGCGGCTAATTTAAGGGCATTCTCGTTGGCTTCGGCACCGGAGTTGCAGAGGAATAGCGACCAATCGGGATAGCCGCTCATGGCGCCCAATTTATGGGCAAACTCCTTTTGCAGGCTGTTTTGTACCATATTGGAGTAGAATCCAATTTTGTGCAACTGCTGTTCAATCCGATCAATATAGTGCGGATGGCTGTGTCCGATAGAGATAACGGCATGACCTCCGTAGAGGTCTAAATAGTCAATGCCATGGGCGTCGGTTACGGTACAACCGTGCGCCGAAATGGGTTCTATGTTGAGGAGGGGGTAAACGTTGAAGAGGGGCATTGTGGGAATTAAGAATTAAGAATTAGAGAGAATGGAAAGTTGAAAATGGAAAGTTGAAAGTTGAAAATGGAAAGTTGAAAATGGAAAGTTGAAAATGGAAAGTTGAAAATGGAGAACAAAAGACTGCCAACTACAAATCAGAACGCTACCGATTTAAAGTTTAGGCCGGCAGTCTCATCCAACCCAAACATGAGGTTCATGTTTTGGACGGCTTGACCGGAGGCGCCTTTGAGGAGGTTGTCGAGGGTGGCGGTGATGAGGAGGTAGTCATTGTGTCTGTTGATGTGGAGAAGACATTTGTTGGTGTTCACCACCTCTTTAAGGCTTAGTTCGTTTTCGGATATGCGGGTAAAGGGATGGTGTTGATAGTAGTTGGAGTAGCGTGTTTTAGCCTCTTCTTGGGGCAAGGGGCAGCGGGTGTAGAGGGTGGCAAAGATTCCGCGTGTAAAGTCGCCCCGAACAGGGATAAAGTTCAGAGGGGGGAGCGGCTCTTTTCCATCGAAAGAGAGGGTGCGGCGTATTTCATCTAAGTGTTGGTGGGTAAATGGTTTATAAATAGATATGTTGTTGTTGCGGTAGCTGAAGTGCGCTGTTTCGCTCAACCCGCGACCCGCGCCTGTGGATCCGGTGATGGCGTGGATATGTACCTCATCCCGTAAAAGACGGCTTTGCACCAACGGCAATAGTGCCAATTGGATGGCGGTGGCAAAGCAGCCCGGATTGGCGATACTGTTGGCAGAAGCGATCTCCTCTCGAAAGCGTTCAGGAAGTCCATAAACAAATGTCCGTTTGTAGAGATCGGATGTGGGTGTATGGTCGGATGCGGGTGAAAAGCGAGGGTCAAGCCTAAAGTCATTTCCCAAATCAATCACTTTGGTGTGGGGGTCAATGGGATGTTGTTCTAAAAATTGCGCCGATAGACCATGCCCCAGACAGAGGAACAAAACGTCTGTTTTGGGGAGTTTATCGCAAAAGCAAAGCGCTGTCTCTCCCGTAAGGTCTCGGTGAATGGAGGTTACAGGCGCTCCGGCAGATGAAGCGCTATGGACAGCCACTACCTCTGCATGAGGATGGTAGAGAAGTATTCGGAGTAATTCGCCCCCCGTATATCCTGTTCCGCCAACAATGGCGCAGCTAATTTTATTCATCTTGTACCGAATGATAGATTTTCATTTGATTTCCCAAAATACGGGTAAAGCCCTGTACATCGGCGCCGGAAAATCCTTTATTCACCTCGCCGTATTCACCAAATTTACTAAGCATCAGATCAAAAGGCGAATCGCAGGAGAGAATGGAAAAGTGGTAGGGGCGCAACTCCACCTCTACCGTTCCCGTAACGCGCTCCTGTGTATCGTCCAAAAAACGTTCCATGTTACGCATCACAGGCTCCAAATATTGCGCTTCATGAAGCAACATTCCGTACCACTCTGCCAACTGTTTTTTCCAATATTGTTGCCATTTGGTCAAAACATGCTTTTCTAACAGATGGTGCGCTTTGATGAGGATTAGGGCGGCGGGCGCTTCAAACCCCACCCGTCCCTTGATGCCGATAATGGTATCACCCACATGAATATCGCGACCCACTCCATAAGCGTGCCCCAGACGATTCACCTCTTTAATTACCTCCACAGGAGTCATGACGGATCCGTTAATCGCTATGGGTTCTCCCTTTTCAAATCCAATAGAAATCACCTCTCTACCCTCTCTCTCCACTTGATGGGGCCACGCCTCTTCGGGAAGAGTGCCTGAGCCTTTCAACGTCTCCACGCCCCCCACACTGGTACCCCATAGCCCTTGGTTGATAGAGTATTTTGATTTTTCCCATGAGAAATCAAACCCATGCTTTATTAAGTAGTCTATCTCCTCCTTGCGCGAAATCTGCAAGGTGCGGATGGGGGTAATCAACTCCAAATCGGGAGCGAGCACATTGCATACGAGGTCAAAGCGCACCTGATCGTTACCGGCGCCCGTGCTGCCGTGGGCAATGGCAGAGGCATGAATGTTTCTGGCGTGCTCCACCAACGCCATTGCCTGAAAAGTACGCTCTGCGCTTACCGAGAGGGGGTAGGTATCGTTCCGTAAAATGTTCCCAAAGAGCAGGTAGCGAATGCCCTGTTGATAGAACATTTGGGTGGCATCATAATTGAGGTGGGATGACGAACCTAATTGCTTGGCTTTAATAGATATAGCATCAAGTTCATCTGCGGAGAATCCACCTGTATTCACCAATATGGTGTGCACTTCCCTCTTTTTTTCGTGTATCAGGTAGGGAAGGCAAAAGGAGGTGTCGAGTCCGCCGGAGAAGGCTAAGAGGAGGGGGTTCATAGTTGAAAATGGAGAGTTGAAAATGGAAAGTTGAAAATGGAAAGTTGAGAATGGAAAGTTGAAAATGGAGAGTTGAAAATGGAGAGTTGAAAATGGAGAGTTGAGAATGGAAAGTTGAAAGTTGAAAATGGAGAGTTGAAAATGGAGAGTTGAAAATGGAGAGTTGAGAATGGAGAGTTGAGAATGGAGAGTTGAAAATGGAGAGTTGAGAATGGAAAGTTGAAAATGGAGAGTTGAAAATGGAGAGTTGAAAATGGAGAATGGAGAATGAAAAACTAAAAAAGACGGGGTATGCGGAAGAGTCGTTAGTGTTGATGGGGTTGGGTGATGGCGAACGTTGGATCAAAGAGCATGCCGGTACAGAGGCAAAGGGCGCGGTTGTTGCGCTCTAAGATGTCGTAGTTTCGGCATCCCTGGCATCCATCCCAAAATTCGGGGTCATTGGTAAGTTCCGAGAAGGGAACGGGGCGGTACCCCAACTCGGTGTTGAGTTTCATGACGGCTAAACCGGTGGTGATGCTAAATATTTTGGCGTTGGGGTACAAGCGGCGGGAGAGGTCAAAGATGGTGTGTTTGATTTTTCGGGCAAGCCCTTGATTTCGATATTCATGGGCTACTATCAATCCCGAATTTGCCACAAAGAGTCCATGACTCCACGTTTCGATATAGGAAAAACCTACCACCTTATCGCCGTCTAAGGCAATCACCGCCTTGCCGCTTTGCATTTTTTCTGCAATATAGTCAATAGAGCGGGTAGCAATACCTGTACCTCTCTGTTGAGCGGATATATACATTAAATCACAAATTTTTTGTGTATGGATGATATGGTTTGTAGTAGCCACAAGAATGCGTACATTCATAGTATTTAAAGGAAAAATGATAAAAAAAGGGGGAAGAGGTTATCCCAAAAATGAATCGATTGTAAAGAGAAGAGGTTACGACAACCGTCGTCGGGCAAAAACAGCCCGAATGCCACCCCGATATTGAAAAATCCTTTGATTCATGTCGGCGCAAATGTAAGCGAATTTTTTAAAAAATGAGTAGATTTGCGAAATTTTTTTTGAATTTCCTAAAGAGAGTGAAAACCGTTCCATCCTGTATTATACCTAAAATCAACATGATTACTCTGATTGCAGACAGCGGCACCACAAAAACAAACTGGGTGGTGGTACATTCAGGCGGAACCATACAACAAATAATCACTATTGGGATCAATCCCCTATTTTTGAGTAAAGAAGATATATGCAACACCCTTTTTCAAGGAGTACGCGCCGCCTTTGAAGGCGAAGTGAACACCATCCATTTTTACGCAGCCGGCATAACGGGAACCGAAACAGCGCTCTATGTGCAGGAGTGTTTTCTATCCGTTTTTCCTTACGCAACGAGTACGGTTCACTCCGATATGGTAGCGGCAGCACGCGCCTTGTGCGGAGATAAACCCGGAATCGCCTGTATCTTGGGTACCGGTTCCAATTCATGCTTCTATGACGGAGAGAACATTTTACCCGACAAAGTTCCCGCCGGAGGATTCATCTTAGGCGACGAGGGCGGAGGGAGTGTTTTGGGGCGCAAATTGTTGTCCGACTTTATTAAACGCCAACTCCCCGCCGACATTGACTCCGCTTTTAAAAAGCATTTTCCGCAAATGGATACCCAATACATCATCCAAAAGGTCTATCGCGAGCCCCTTCCCGCACGCTTTATGGCATCTTTCTCCCCTTTCTTGTATAATCATCGTAACAACGAATATATCAACAATTTACTCCGTTCCTCCTTTGCCGAGTTCTTCAGTCGAAACATTTCACAATACAACTACGAACGCCATCCGGTACACATTGCAGGGGCAATCGGGTATTTTTATCAGGATATTATTCGAGAAGAGGCGCTAAAGCAAGGCATGACAATAGGTAAGGTGCTCAAATCACCCATAGAGGGTCTGCTCAAGTATCATCAGTCATAACGTTGTTTTATGAACATCACCGAACAAACATCACCTTACAACCACCTCGACCGGATGACGGTAAACGAGTTGCTCACCAACATAAATCGTGAAGACCAAACGGTTCCCTTAGCGGTTGAGAAGTGTATTCCGCAAATAGAACGGTTGGTAGAGGGCGTTGTGGTGCGCATGAAGGGAGGTGGGCGTCTCTTCTACGTGGGTGCGGGCACAAGCGGGCGCCTTGGAATTTTGGACGCCTCCGAAATTCCTCCCACCTACGGAGCGCCTTTCGATTTGGTCATTGGACTGATTGCCGGCGGCGACAGCGCAATTCGCCGTGCAGTAGAGGCAGCGGAAGACAATGTTGAGGGCGGTTGGAACGATATGCAGCCCTATCACATTGGACCCAACGACGTAGTAGTGGGCATCGCCGCCTCCGGAACCACACCCTACGTTATTGGCGCGGTGCGCAAGGCAAAAGGGCATGGAATCCTCACCGCTTGTATTACCTGCAACCCCGACTCCCCCCTGAGCAGAGAGGTCGATATTCCCATAGAGGCTATTGTGGGTCCCGAGTTTGTTACCGGCAGCACCCGAATGAAGTCGGGAACGGCGCAAAAACTCATCCTCAACATGATCACCACATCCGCCATGATTCGTCTGGGACATATCAAAGGGAGTAAGATGATTGATATGCAACTCACCAACGCAAAACTAATTGATCGCGGCTCAAAAATGATTATGGAAGAGGGCGGAATCTCCGACTACGAAGTGGCCAAACACCTGCTGCTGCGCCATAAGTCGGTGCGGGGCGCTTTGATGGCGCGGGAGGGGGAGGGATGATAAGCGGAGTTGCTACCGCCGTTGCGCCACCACGAAGTAGCACCGTAGGTAAACCGCTTGTTGGGTGCCGAGCATCTTACCTTTTCGTTACAGGCACAAGTTGCGGCTACGCTAAAAGTTACGCCAAGTAGCGTGTCTATTGCTTATATAATCTCGCAGTACGGTCATCCACATCGCTTGGCTTATCAATGAATGCGCGACCATTTTCGCTAACCCCATGATAATATTCCATTGTTTCGTTCGGTGTTGCATATTGAGCCCAAGCCGACCATGTCTTTCCTCGGTCCCGGCTATCTTGGAATGTACGGTCAGTCATATAGATTTTGCTCTCATCTGCACGCCACTTACCTTTGGTACTTATAGCCAGCCCTGTTACACCTTCTATTATGAGAAAACTCGTGAATGTTCCGTCATCTTTAAACGTGTAGCCAAGTCCAATTCCAGCAGAGTACAAGTATGACCAGTCATAAACGTCCCGAACGGTTCCTTGTGCATAACTTGCTGCCCATGTACCAATTAACGCTTTTTCTGCAGTGTTTAATACTTTCCCCTTTCCGCCCCCATCACCGCCATTTTTCCCGCATGAGGCAAAAACTGTTGTTACTGCGAGGCAGGCAACCATTGCTGCCACCATCCTCAAATTGAATCTTTTCTTGTTCATGTTTATAAATGTTTAAGGGTTATTTGATTGCATCAAAAACTTGTTTGGGTATGCCAAACTGTAAAGAGGATTGAGGATTACAGATCATACGTCATAATTTGTAGCAAAGATAAAAAACTTTGAAACCCAATGATTATGGATTTTCTTTACAATATTTATCAGCAGCCTGACTAATTTCCACTACACTCATATCTGTGAAAAGGTTATCCTTACGCCATTCCGTATAATTAAACGGCTCACTTAAAAGTAAATACACAAATTGCTCTGCTTGCACCAATCCTAATTTATCAGTAAGACAACTCATGCCTTTATCCAACAATACTGCACTGTTTATCATAATTCTACTTGATTAAAAAATTCTATCGGGTTACATATAATTATTCGGTTGTTTCTGTAAGAAAGTAAACGTTTATCTACAGTGATGAAATAATTGCAATTAGCAGCAATAGCACATGCCACATGGAGTGCATCGGTATTTTTTACTCCTGTCGAACGAATTATTTCGGCAGTGGCAACGATTTCATCAGACATTGTTACGAATAACGAGCTTAACTTTTCCCACCGCGCAATGGCACGTTTCTTCGCTTCAAATGGATTACAGCTGTTTTCATATTTAAGAACATACGACCAAACAAGTTCAATTTCACGTTCAAAAACCATATTTTGAATATGAAGTTTTGCTTGTGTTTCAAATCGCACACGCGGTCGCGACTGGTCGTCGTACGGACGGTTGAAACAGCAATTGTCCAGATATATTCGATATTTCATTCTAAATTCACTACACGTTTGCTATTCTGATAATATCGGCAAATACGCCGGCAGCGGTTACTTCCGCGCCTGCGCCGTAGCCTTTGATAACCATCGGCAATTCGAAATAACGGGCTGTGGTCAGCATGATGATGTTGTTGCTGCCTTCGAGTTCATACGCAGGATGTTTGCTGTCCACGCTTTGCAAACCGATGGACATTTTCCCGTTGTCGAGCGTGGCAATGAAGCGCCATTTCTTGTTTTGGGCAGCCAACTCCTTGCGCTGGGCTTCAAAAGAGGCGTCTAATGCTTCTACTTTTCCCCAGAAATCGTCGAGCGAACCTTCAAAACACTCCTCCGGCAGGAAAGTCTGTATCTTTACATCTTCTTTTTCAGCAGGGTAACCCGTTTCGCGGGCAAGAATAATGAGTTTGCGCACTACATCCGTACCGCTGAGATCAAGGCGCGGGTCGGGTTCCGAATAGCCTCTCTCTTTCGCTAAACGGATGGCTTTGCTCATGGGAACATCTTCGCTCAAAATATTGAAAATGTAGTTAAGTGTTCCCGACAAAACCGCTTCTATTTTCAGGATACGGTCGCCGCTGCGTATCAGGTCGTTGATGGTGTTGATGACCGGCAAACCCGCTCCCACATTGGTTTCAAATGAAAACCGGACGCCATGTTCCTTCGCATTTTCCTTCAACGAATGATAATGGCTGTATTCTGACGAACAGGCAACTTTATTGGCGGTTACCACCGAAACATAATGTTCAAACAGCGCAGCATAAAGCGAAGCCACATTTTTGTTGCCCGTACAGTCAATAAATACGCTGTTGCGGATGTTCAGTTCAAAAATTTTGTTGATAAACTTTTGAAGATCGCACGGTTCGCCTTCCTTTTCCAATTTTTCGGCGAAAGCCATCGGTTCGATGCCGATGGGCGAAATATACATTTTGTCAATATAAGCAACGCCCAACAGATTGATTTTCAGTTTGAGATCGCGCATCAGTATCTCGCGCTGTTTCTGTATCTGCTGTAAAAGACATCCGCCTACGTTGCCAATGCCTACCAAAAACAGGTGCAACTCCTTGTAATTCGACAGGAAGAAACCTTCGTGGATGGCATTGAGCGCCTTTCGAAGATGTACTCGGCGAATAACTAACGAAATATTCAACTCCGAAGACCCCTGCGCCGTGGCGATGACGCTAATACCGTTTCGCGCCAGCGAATGGAACAAAGTTGCCGATATTCCGGGCGTGTTGCGCATACGTTCGCCCACAATAGCGATGATGGATAAATCGGTTTCCACCTGCAATTTGATTTCGCCGGCGGCGTGTATATCCGCATAAAACTCATTGTTCAGGGCGTCTACGGCTTTTTTGGCTTCGTCGGGGCGAACGGCAATAGTAATGGAGTATTCCGATGAAGCCTGCGTAACCATGATGATATTGATTTTCTGGTCGGAAAGCAACCTGAAAAATCGCGCCGAAACATTGGTGCCTACCAGTCCCGTTCCCTGTAACGATATTAGCGAAATATCGGCAATGGACGAAACGCCTTTGATAGGCGACACATCATTATCCGGAGCCGAATGGTTACTGATCAATGTTCCACAGGCTTGCGGGTTGTAGGTGTTTTTGATGTAGATGGGAATGTTTTTTTCGTACACCGGACGAATGGTCGGCGAAAAGATGACTGCCGCCCCGAAATGCGACAGTTCGATGGCTTCCGAATAGGTCAGCGTTTCAATGGGCTGAGATTTGGATATGATGTCGGGGTCGGCGGTCATGAAACCGTCCACGTTCATCCACAGCATCAGGCACGAAGCGTTCATGGCGGCGGCAATAACCGATGCCGCATAATCCGCGCCGCGCTGCCCCAAATTGGAGATCGCGCCGTTCCTGTTGCCAGTCATGTATCCGGGAAGGATTGCTATATGGTCAAGATGGGCAAACCGTTCGACAATCAGTTGGTTGCTTTCCTCAAAATCAATTTTTGCATTGAGGTAACCCGAATCGGTACGGATCAATTCGCAGGTGTTGTGATAGCGTGCATTGGCGACGATATGCGCCAGCACAAAAGCCGACAGACGAACGCCCGTACTGAGTATCCGCGCACGGATTTTCGGCGTGACGTCCTGCAACAGGTATAAGCCATACAGCATATCTTCGTACTCGTCCAACAGACGCTGTACCCCGTCAAGCACGTTTGTCCGGTGTTCTTCGGGAACAAGCGCGTTGACCACATCGAAATGCAGTCCGGCAATAGACTGTATTCCGCTTTTGAACTGCCGGTCGCCTTGTACGGCTTGCTCTGCCATAGCGAGCAACTGAGCCGTTACGCCTTCAAATGCCGAAACGACCACAATACACGGTTCGTTTTGCGATTCGATGATCTGCTGTACCAAGCTGACTGAACGGGCGTCGCACATAGACGAGCCGCCAAATTTGAGAACTTTCATATTTTAAACTTCAAACTCATAACTCGAAACATTCGCTTCTGCATTAATTTTTTTCACTAATCCCTGCAATACCTTGCCAGGACCAATTTCAACAAAATCGGTAGCCCCGTCGGCAACCATGTTGAGCGCCGACTGCGTCCAGCGGACGGGCGCCGTAAGTTGGGCTATCAGATTGGCTTTGATCTGCGCGGGATCGGTAACGGCTTGTGCGGTTACATTCTGGTAAATGGGACAGATGGGCTGCGTAATTTCCGTTTCGTTGATGGCTTGCGCCAAAGCGGTGTGCGCGGGTTCCATCAGGGGCGAGTGAAATGCGCCGCCTACCGGCAACCTCATAGCGCGTTTGGCGCCGGCTGCTTTCAGTTTTTCGCAGGCTTCATCTACGGCGGGAATGGCTCCGGAGATCACTATTTGTCCCGGGCAGTTATAATTGGCTGCAACCACAATGCCATTTATCGACCGGCATATTTCCTCCACTATTTCGTCGCCTAATCCCAATACAGCCGCCATGGTTGACGGTTCGGCTTCGCAGGCTTTCTGCATCGCTCGGGCGCGTTTGGATACTAATCTCAATCCATCCTCGAAAGACAGCGCCTTGCAGGCAACCAAAGCCGAGAACTCGCCCAGCGAATGACCGGCTGCCATGTCGGGGCGGAAATGGTCGCCCATCATTGTAGCCAAAACCACTGAATGAAGAAATATGGCGGGCTGCGTTACTTTCGTTTGCTTCAGTTCGTCTTCCGTACCGGCAAACATGACGTCGGTAATGCTGAATCCGAGTATGTTATTGGCTTGAGCAAACATGGCGCGAGCCTGTTCCGACCGTTCGTACATGTCCTTTCCCATGCCGGGGTATTGTGCTCCCTGACCGGGAAAAACGTATGCGATTTTCATCAAAGTAATTTGTTTTGGTTAAAAAATCAAAGCGCAAAGATGATGATTTTTTGATATATCACGAAAAAAAACTGTTTTACCCGGTGCAATTCAATTTGACAGTTCCAAAAAGAATATCCCGCCAATGAGCTATAACGCAAATATCCTCAAATAGAAAAACACCATAGGCGCCGCCGGTAGCACGGAGTCAAAGCGGTCGAGTATTCCGCCGTGTCCGGGAAGAAAATGTCCGGAATCCTTGATTTTAAAGTTTCGTTTCAGCAGCGATTCAATCAGGTCGCCATACACGCCGAAAACTACGATGATAGCGGCAACAGCCATCCAATGATAAAAAGGCAGAACGGGAAATAATCGGGCTACAGGCAATGACAGCGCTATCGTACAAATCAGTCCGCCAAAAAAGCCTTCCCACGATTTCTTGGGCGAAATACGCTCAAACAGACGATGTCGTCCGAACATTATTCCTGTCAGATACGCAAATGTGTCGTTTATCCATAATAAAATAAAAAATCCCAGCAGTATGCCGGGCACGTATTGACCGTCGGGGAACGCCAAGCCGTTGCACAAAGCGAAAGGCAGCGCAATATACGCCACGCCGGCGAGGGTGTAGGCAATAGCGCGGAACGAATAATGATCGGCGGAATATAACTGGCAAATGAAAAGCGCCACCAGCAAAGGAATGAAAAACAGAAAGATGTTGTTACCGAAAACGGAAACGACTCCCTGAGCATAAAAAAAACCGGCAGCAAAAACGGCAACACCCGTCAGCACGCCGATGAACTTACCGGCATGTATGCGGTCTTTGCCTACAATATCGTAATATTCGAGCATCGCCCATACCACAACCGTAACCATCAACCCTGCGTATGCGTAAGGATGCAGCAGAATGGAGCCAGTAACTGCGGCTATGAAGACTGCGCCTGAAAGAGTGCGTGTAACAATATTAGTCAATTTTGAAACTTTTTATCAGCTCAACAGCCATGTTCTCGTCTTCAGGCTGTACATACAGTTCTACTTCGCCAAAAAGGTTGTAAGAGGAATCCTTTTTATCGAAAACAACAGTTTCGATATTTTCATTAACCAGTTGTCCCTTAACAAGTTCTGCTTTATACATCTGGTCGGTTGAATAAACGCATACCCAATTTTCCATTGCTTTTGATATAAATAAATTACACTATTCAATGAGTTGTTTACGTTTTTTTACTCCGGGAGGTTTTCGAAGAAGAATATCAATATTATCCAGTAGTTGATCGTTTTCCGGTTCCTCCTCGCCTTCCTTTTTGAAAAGACGTTTTCCGAAAATTTTTTCGAGGTCTTCCGTAAAGATGACTTCTTTTTCGAGCAATAACTCGGCTAACTGTTTCAAACCGTCCCCGTGTTCGGTCAGGATTTCCTTTGCCTTTCGGTAAGCCATGTTCACAAGATCGAATGCCTCTTTGTCGATGGCTTCGGATGTTTTATCGCTGTACGGCTTGGTAAATGCGTATTCCTGCTGCCCCGACGAATCGTAGAAACTCATGTTGCCTAATTTGGAACCCATGCCGTAATAACTAACCATCGCATAAGCCTGTTTGGTAACACGTTCCAGGTCGTTGAGCGCTCCGGTGGAAATCGTCCGGAAAGTGAGTTCTTCTGCCGCCCGTCCGCCCAGCGTGGAGCACATTTCCTCGAAGAGCTGTTCTACAGTGGTGATCTGGCGTTCTTCCGGCTGATACCATGCAGCGCCCAAAGCCCGTCCGCGCGGGATGATGGTTACTTTGAGCAGCGGATGCGCATGTTCGAGCATCCAGCTCACAGTTGCATGTCCTGCTTCGTGATAGGCAATGGTACGTTTTTCGCCTTGCGTGATGATTTTATTTTTGCGCTCCAAACCGCCGACAATGCGGTCTACGGCATCTAAAAAATCCTGCTTTTCCACGTAATTCTTGTTGTTTCGGGCTGCAATCAGTGCGGCTTCGTTACACGCATTGGCAATGTCTGCGCCCGAAAAGCCGGGAGTCTGTCGCGCGAGAAACTCCATATCCAAACCCTGCTCGATTTTCAACGGGCGAAGATGTACCCTGAAAATGTCCCTTCGCTCGTTCACATCGGGCAACTCCACATTAATCTGGCGGTCGAAACGACCTGCGCGGAGCAGCGCCTTGTCAAGAATGTCGGCGCGGTTGGTAGCCGCAAGGATGATGATGCCCACGTTGGTTCCGAAACCGTCCATTTCGGTAAGCAGCTGATTAAGCGTATTTTCGCGCTCGTCGTTGGCGCCGAAATTCGGATTTTTTCCTCTGGCGCGTCCGATGGCGTCAATTTCATCAATGAAAATGATACACGGCGCCTTGTCCTTTGCCTGTTTGAAAAGATCGCGCACCCGCGAAGCGCCTACGCCTACAAACATCTCCACAAAGTCCGAACCGGACATGGAAAAAAACGGCACATTGGCTTCGCCTGCTACGGCTTTGGCAAGCAAAGTTTTACCCGTACCCGGAGGTCCCACCAGCAATGCTCCTTTGGGAATTTTGCCGCCAAGGTCGGTGTATTTCTTGGGGTTTTTGAGGAAGTCCACGATCTCTTTGATTTCGATTTTGGCTTCTTCCAATCCGGCAACATCTTTAAAATCGACTTTAACTGTGGTTTTTTCCTTGTCGAAAATCTGTGCGCGGGATTTTCCCACAGTGAAAATCCCGCCGGGTCCGCCTACGCCGCCGGTCATTCTGCGAAATAAAAACATCATCAGCGCTACCATCAATATTATCGGCAACATCCAACCGATAGCATCCATAAAATCCCTGCGTTTCACATACGAAGGATAAATACGTTCTTCCTTGGGAATATCTACATCTTGTTGTTTTTCCTCCAATTGTTTGGCAAATGTTTCGCTTGCACCAATGTGCATAGCAAAATGAGGTCCCTCCTGCGGTTCCTTCCCTGCCTTGAAATATTTCTGATATTTGGCGTCTTTAAGCCTGTCGGACTTGATGTATATTTCGGCAAGATCTTGATTTACCACCACAATTTTTTCCACATCGCCCGTTTGGAGCATCTCGAATGCAAATGTCCTGAAATCGATATCTTTCGTTTTCTGATCAAAGGGAAAAATCTGCATACCGATAACAATCGCAAACAGTGCGATGTACAGCCAAATAATATTGACTCTTGGCTTTTTGGGCTGGGGAAACCCTTGCATGTTACGGTCGTCCGCAGGCAGTTCGTTGTCCTGCAGAGGCTGTTGCGTATTGGAATTGTGTTCGCTCATTATTATTTATTGACTTATTGATTCTTTAATGCGGGTAACTTTTCCGTCGCCCCATAATTCTTCCAATTGATAACGCATCCTGTACGGTTTCTGGAATACATGAACCACCGTCTGCCCATAATCCAGCAACACCCATTCGGCGTTACCCGTCCCTTCTACCGAAAGGGGACGTATATTCAACTGTTCGGCGGTTTCCTTTTCAACCGATTCGGCGATGGCATTGACCTGTGTATTCGAGTCGCCGTGACAAACCACAAAACAATCGCAAACAGCATTTTCCACCTGCGACAAATCAATGCAAACCACTTCGTGTCCTTTCTTTTCGAGAATGCCTTTTATAATACTATCAATCAATATATTGATTTTTTTTCTGTCGGTTTAAAAATTTTCGCAAAGGTAATAAATTATATGAATAGTTTATTTTTTGTGGAGGCATGAAAATTTAAAGGCTTCTTTTTACCTGAAAAAGAATGTTTCCCGTAACGGATTAAGTCCGTTTGCGGGGCGTATTACCGTTGGACAGAACATGGTGCAGTTTTCCTGCAAATTAGATACGGACGTCAATCTATGGGATACTCGCGCCGGACGAATGAACGGAAAGAGCCATCACGCCCGTTTGATCAATTAGGAAATTGACAAAATCACTGTTGCCGTAAATGCAAATTACAGGGAAATCGTTGCTACAAAAGGACAGACGACAGCAAATGATGTGAAAAATGCTTTTCAGGGTATCGCAACATCACAAAAAACACTGTTGATGTACATATCCGCAAACTGCGAGAAAAATCGGTGATAAGCATATCCGAACTTTGAAGGGCGTGGGATGGGCTGTCAAAAATTTGAGATGATTTTTTAAAAAATACGTTCAAAAAACACATTGTCGGGCATCCCGTCAGGGATGAGCGTTCGGTAGAAAAACGATTTCCAGACCGCGTTTCGCATGCCGTCAGGTATGCTACGTCATGTAA
>Ga0082212_10004308_pt1 | contig 19755 bp, 24 predicted proteins | sample TergutNt197P3_FD_71548 | JGI IMG/M metagenome (GOLD analysis project Ga0082212, IMG submission 71548) | Neocapritermes taracua P3 segment gut microbial communities from Petit-Saut dam, French Guiana - Nt197 P3 | ecosystem: Host-associated > Arthropoda: Insects > Digestive system > Gut ... | reverse complement strand
GACGGGAATTAGTGTGGAGTGTGGAGTGTGGAGTGTGGAGAGTGGAGAGTGGAGTGTGGAGTTATTAATAAAAGTTTTATACCTGTGCGGTTGGGTTACGATAAACTATAAATCAATGCAAATGCAGAGATAAGCAAGATGCTCAGGTTTACGCACGGCCCTGTAGGGGCGGCCATTGGCCGTCCGCGGACGCGCAATGCGCGCCCCTACAGGGGACATTTGAATACCCAACCGTTTTGCGCAGCAAAACCACCAAAACTCCACTCTCCACACTCCACTCTCCACACTCCACTCTCCACACTCCACACTCCACACTCCACTCTTCACACTCCACTCTCCACACTCCACACTCCACACTTTAAAAGGTATATTTTGCTTGCTTGGCCCATATCTTTATATATAGGAAACTTTATGCCGGGGAGATCTGAATAAGTGGGTAAGTATATACATAAAGAGCCGGAAGATGAGCAGGGTATCTTGATAGGGCAGATCAGGCAAACGGAAAGCCAGCTAAAAGCAGCAGGTAATTTTTTCAGTGAAGCTAAAGAGATTTCCGAAGTGGATCAGGCAATTTATCAAATCAAAGCCCTGGAAGCACAATACAGCCGCTTGCTAAAAACAGCAAAAAAGCAAAACATAAATGGCCAAGTGCAACTTCTCTCAGCCAGACGAATTTAATTGTGCATTGTACATTGAATGTCAGCATCAAATATCCCACAAAAAATTGTAACTGACCAAACTCTTAACAACTATCACTAATAAATCCAAACAACCAACTATTAACTAATCTTTTTGTTAAATAAAAAGCTTCGCAAAGCGAAGCAACAACAACTATTCATTATTCACCATTCAGTATTCACTATCTTTAAGGGGGGTTTTTTATGGGAATGGGCCGGGATATATTGATTGCCGGAGCCGGTTTGTTTTTATTGCTGTTGGTGGGTACCTCTTTGGGGGGTTTTCGCCGTCTGGCTTTGCGGCTGGGTCTTAATATTTTTCTGACCGGGGCAGTTTTGCTGGTTATTAACTGGACGGCAGGCTTTACGGGCTTTTTTCTGCCTATTAATTTGTTGACCTTAAGTCTGGGCGGTTTGCTGGGTTTGCCGGGCTTGGCTGCTCTGGCTGCTTTTGCAATTATATAAATATTAGTAAATATTTTTGCCGATTGTATTGCATAATGGGGTTGTTTTTGGTATAATCAAATAAAAATATATCTATGAGCTGTTTTTGTCTTAAATCAGGGAATAAATAATTATTTAAAAGGAGGAAGAAAAATGTTTTGCACTAAGTGTGGCAAGGACAACCCGGATGACAGTAAATTCTGTGTTGCCTGCGGCGCGGCCCTGAGTGAACCGGCGCCGGACCAGCAGCCTCAGCAGAATGAAGAGGCGCCGCCTCAACCTGAACAGACCAGGATCATCCAAAACCCGCCCGAGCCGGAGCAACCCAAACAGCAGCCGGGAACGGTAGCCAATGAAGTAGTCATGGCAGTGTTGGCCTATTTCATTTTCTTTATCCCGCTTTTGGCAGCCCCGGAAGATAAATTTGCCCGCTATCACGCCAATCAGGGCCTGATTTGTGTACTGGCCGCTATAGCATTGGGGATCGTGCGGGCCATTTTCTTTGTGATATTCTGGGGTGCACTCTGGCGTGTCTTCAGCCTCATCTTCAATTTGGCTTGGCTGGGCTGGGCTGCCCTTTGGATCATGGGAATCATCAATGCTGCCCAAGCTAAAACAAAGCCTGTACCGGTTATCGGGGAGTTGTTCACCCTCATCAAATAGTTCAATCTGATCGTCACATAATAAAAGCAGAGAGTGCGCCGGCACTCTCTGCTTCTATTATATGACGATCAGTTAACGACCGGGGCGACCAGTTCAATCTTTTTATTAAAATCGAAAAACTCATGCTCTATAATAAGACGGCTATCCGGGTTTTCTTTGGAAAAACCGCTGATTTGCACCTTGGTCAAATAGGGGTGTTTGGCATCTATCCATACTACATAGGTCAATTGTTCAAAATAGCGTTCGATCCATTTATCCTCCAGGCTGGGATGAAATTCTATTTTGCGGCACAGGCTGCCGTTCAGCTTTTCTTTGCCCCAATATGTAGTTTCGCCCAGTTGGATGAAATGATAATTACTGGCCGGATCCAGCTCGTTTAGGAGTAAAGTGGCGGCGGCGGAATCTATATCCTCGATTTTGCGCCAGGAACCATCCAAAGGATCTCGCTGGTATAAGACCCGTTCCAAAAGATAAATATCCACCGGTGTTCCCAGCAGGCTGCCTTTGACATGGCGGGTTTCCTGGCTTGCCTTTTGCCCTTCCAGCAGGGAAAACACCCTTTGTTCTTCCCCAACATAAAGCACGCTGCGGCAACGGAAACCATAACTGTCTGCCTGAAAGGTTTGCGCCAAGGACTGTTCCAAATAGAGCTCGGGTTGAAAATTTTTCTCGGCAGCCCCGCGGGAGAAAAGCAATATCAGCCAAGCTATCAGCAGCAATAAAGCAGCAATCAGAAGCAACTTCCACCCAGGCTTGCGAGATTTACTAATATCTACCATATAAAAGCCCTCCTTTTCAATCTAATAATATGCAAGGAGGGACATGATTAGAATCAATTCACAATTAAAAGAGACGCCCCATCTGTGGCGGGAAGCTTTTTGGAAATAAGATATATTTGCAATGTTATTGTTGGAAATGATAAGGCCAGGAGATGCCCCAGCTATGCTTAGTGAAAGTGAAGAAAAATGGAAAAAAATTACCTCAGTAAAAAATTCTAACAATTTGACAAAAACAGTTGAAAAAGCTATAATAATATTATAGGGCGGTGAGAATTTTTATGGGCGATACGGCAAATAGGCAGATAGAAGCATATTTAGATGTGAATCTTGATAAGCTGGAGAACTTTTTTCATTCCGATGTAATATCATTCTATGGGCCATTAGTTAGAGGTATAGATGATTTGTTCAAACACTACATAGAAGATATCCGGGATAACCCAAAAAGCAAGAGACGTACGAAACACTTAGCCGTAATTTTGACAACCCCTGGCGGAAGTGCAGAAGTAGTTGAAAGAATAGTGGGTGTGATACGGCATCATTATGAATTGGTAAGTTTTATTGTTCCTGATTGTGCATATAGTGCTGGTACAATTCTATGTATGAGCGGCGATAATATTTATATGGATTACTATAGTGTTTTAGGTCCTATTGATCCGCAAGTAGAAAACAAGGAAGGAAAGTTGGTTCCTGCGTTAGGCTATCTTGATAAAGTAAAAGAGATGATTACCAAGGCCCAAAACGGCGTGTTAACAGATGCGGAATTTCTTATTTTAAAAGACATGGACTTGGCTGAATTGCGAGCATATGAACAGGCACAGGAGCTTACTGTCGATTTGCTGAAAAAGTGGCTTGTTAAGTACAAGTTTAAAATTGGAATAATCATAGTAGTTCAGGGAATCCTGTTACTGATGAAGAAAAGGAAGAACGGGCTGAAGATATCGCTAAGGAATTGGGAAAAACATCTGTTTGGCGCACGCATGCTCGTCCGATAAGTCTACGTGAACTAAGAAACATGAAGCTACTCATAGAAGACTATAGCAATAAGAAAACATTAAAGACCATAATAGATCAATACTATGATTTGCTGAAAGACTATATTCTTAAGCGAGGGTTTCGTTTCTATTTTCATACAAGGAGGCAAAAAACATGATTGCATCAGAGTTGGAGAAAGCATTAACCAATATAATTGATAGTTTTCAAGAACACGATACAGAGAAAGTTCTGGGTTATCAAAGAGCAATTGAGCGATATAATGATCTCGAAAAAAGAGGCCTTGTTAAAAAAAGAGGTAACTCATTACTTCCTGTTGAAGAAAGGCATAGATTTGCTGCTGAGTATTACGATAACAGATAAATGTGCTTATGGGCTCTTTCGCTGAGGAGGAGCTCATGTTTTTTCTTCCTTGAGTATTACTTTCTTCTACAAAAACATTAAAACTCCTAAAAAGTGGCCGATGGCGCCTAGGTTTACGAATAGGTGCCAGATCATGTGGAAGAAGTGTTTTTCTTTTTTGGCGTAGAAATAGGCGCCTGCTGAGTAGAATATGCCGCCGCCTAGGAGTAACAGTTGCATTCCTATGCTGGCGTTGCGAATAAAAAGCGGGGCTACGAATATTATTGACCAACCCATGACCAGGTAAATTGTCAGCGATATTTTGGGGATCGAGCGCTTGGAGATGGATTTGTATAGAACGCCGAACAGGACCATGGCCCACTGAACCGCTACTACAATTATTCCCGGCCAGCCTCCAATCACGCTCAGGGCGATAGGGGTATATGTTCCGGCTATGGCGACATAAATAAATATGTGGTCAAGTATTTGCAACACCCGCTTATGCTGTGTTTCAGCTGCCATACTATGGTAGGTTGCGGAAAAGAGGAACATCAAAAAGATTGAGCACATAAAGATCGATGTGCCGGCTGCAGCCATTGTCCCGCGTTGCAGATAGGCGTGGATTGCCGTAGGCGCTATACCGCCCAGGGTAATAAGGGCCATAACGCCGTGAGTAACAGCGTTGCCGACCTCCTCGCCTAAGGTGTAGGCACGGATAATGCGTATTGGTGATTTTTTCATTCACTTGCCCCCTTTAAATTCAATTCGTAATTCGTAATTCATAATGCATGATTATTAATTAATTACGCCCCTAGTACCATGTGTCAGCTAAATCTTTACAAAATCAGTCCTAGCGTCATCCCGGACTTGATCCGGGATCCCCTGCTTGTCACCAGGAGATTCCGGGTCAAGCCCGGAATGACGGGAAAGTGTATGGTTTTAGATGTTACAGGCTACTAGAACCATGTGTCAGCTAAATCTTTACAAAATCAGTCCTAACGTCATCCCGGACTTGATCCGGGATCCCCTGCTTGTCATCGGGGGATTCCGGGTCAAGCCCGGAATGACGGGGGAGAAGATAATGTAAAGTTTTCTATGAACTTCCATATTTCAGCTAGGAGAGGTTCGCGGCCTTCTTTGGTTGTGGCTGAGAAGATGGTGATGTCAGTTGGTTTCAGTTCCAGAGTGCGGGCTAATAAGGCTATTTGTTTGCCTCTGGCGCCCCGGCTGATTTTGTCTGCCTTGGTGGCTATGGGGTGCAAAGTGTAGCCCGCTCCCAGCAGGGATTGGCGCAGCAGTATATCCTGTTGGGATGGGGCATGGCGAATGTCCAGCAGCTGAAAGCATTGTTTGTCTTCTTGGCGATCCTGTAAGTAGTCCTCGATCATGACCAGCCATTTTTCCCGTTCCGTTTTGGAAGCTTTGGCATAGCCGTAGCCGGGTAAATCTACAAAATACCAGCATAGGGTTTGGTTATCTTGTTTGGCCTGAACCCGGTAGAAATTGATCAGCCGGGTTTTTCCGGGCTGGCTGGAGGTTCGCGCCAAGGATTTGCGTCCCATAAGAGTATTGATCAGAGAGGATTTGCCCACATTGGAACGGCCCAAAAGAACGATTTCAGGCAAAGGCTCCGGGTACTGGCTGGGGTTGACGGCACTGGCAGCCAATTCCGAGTAGATTATTTTTATCTCTGATGGAGTAGTAGTCATGTTTGTCAACACCTTATTTTCTTCTCGTAGCAATTAAATAATCCTTTACGGAAAAGAACCTGACCTGCCAGGTGATAACCTCGACTTTGATAAAGTCTCAAAGCTCTGGGGTTTGCGGTGAATGTATCCAGGCGTAAGGTGGAAAACCCCTGATCCCGGCCCCATTGTTCGGCAAAATCCATCATTTGCCCGGCTAGGCCCCGGCCCCAAAAGGCAGGAGAGACACAAAGCCGGTGCAATACCAAAACCCTTCCTTGCCGATAGGCCCAATCAACTTGAGAATATTCCTCATCCTGGTAGGTACTAAGGGCCATAGCCGCCAAGGGCTGCCCTTTTACTAATATAAACATTTCGCCGCGCAGCAGATCCTGTTCCAAAGTGGTACGGTCGGGATAAATCTCATCCCACTGCTCAATACCCTCCCGGCGCATAGCCGCTGCAGCCTCCCCATAAAGGGCAACAACTGGCTCCAAATCCCCCAACCCCCCGGAACGGATCAAATAATCAACCGGCATAATGCCCCCCAACTATACCCGGGAACGAAAACATTTTCTATTAATCCGCCGAGGATTTTTGTCGTCAGGAGGTGCGGGAAAACCGCAGGAATGCTTGTTGCCTTTCAAGGTTTTCCCGCGCCGCCTGGCGGCAAAAAGACCGGTGCAGTGATGGAAAATGTTTTCGTTCTTGGGTATATATCACATCATCTGTAATTGACCTGAATCAATTGTGAATTGTGAATTGTGAATTGCTAAGTTCCCTGCAGCATTGCTAATCTTTCCATTAATGCCCGCTCCTTAGCACCATACTCCTCTTCCTTCTCCCTCTCCTTGGCCACGATCTCTGCCGGGGCTTTGGCTAAAAAGCCCTGATTGCTCAGCTTAGCTGCCAGGCGCTGTCTTTCTCCGGCGGCTTTTTTGATCTCTTTTTCCAGCCGGGCCTGCTCTTTCTCCAAATCGATCAGCCCCTTTAAGGGCAGGAAAATATCCACTCCCCGCACATGGGCAGAGACTGCCTGATCAGGTATATATACTTCGCTCCAACTGCAGACGGCTTGACAGAGGGCATTGAGATAGCTTTGTCCCTGCTCAAACAGAGGGAAAAACTGGGGATCTGCCATAAGCACCAGCTCCGCCTCTTTGCCGGGGGGTACGTTCATTTCCGCCCGCAAATTACGGGCTGAGCGGATAATATCTTTCAGCAACTCCATCCCTTGGGCCTGAAGCTGAGGTTCCCCTTTACCCAGAGGATATTCTGCCAGCATAATGGTTTCTCCTTGATGAGGTAAATGTTGCCATAAATCCTCGGTAATGAAAGGTATGAAGGGGTGTAAAAGCTGCAATGCCCCGGTCAGTACCCGCACTAATACGCTTTGAGCGGTATAGCGCTGCTTTGGGCTGCCCTTATAGAGACGGATTTTGGCCAGCTCCACATACCAATCGCAAAACTCATCCCAAACAAATTCATATAAAGCCCGGGCTGCTTCACCCAGCTCATATTTTTCCAGGGCGGCATTGGCGCTGGCTGCGGCTTGGCGCAGGCGCTCCTCGATCCAAATATCGGCCAGTTCCGGCTCTTCTTCTCCGCCACAAGAGAAATCTTCCAAATTCATCAGGGTAAAGCGGCTGGCATTCCATAATTTGTTGAGGAAATTACGGGCGCCTTCCAAACGCTCTTCTCTAAAGCGGATATCACTGTCAGGGGCGCTGCCCGTCACCAGCATGAAGCGCAGGCTGTCCGCTCCTACCTGATCAATGATTTCTATAGGATCGATACCGTTGCCCAGGGATTTGGACATTTTTTGCCCTCCGGCATCCAGGAGCAGGCCATGAATGAAGGTGTGATGAAAAGGTTTTTGCCCCATAAATTCCAGGCCGGAGAAGATCATCCGGGCTACCCAAAAGAAAATGATGTCCCGGGCAGTCACCAAAACATTGGTGGGATAAAAATCGTTAAGATCCGTAGTTTCCCCGGGCCAGCCCAGGGTAGAGAAGGGCCAAAGACCGGAAGAAAACCAGGTATCAAGCACATCCGGATCTTGCTCTAATTTAGTACTGCTGCATTTGGGGCAGGAATCGGGGGCTGCCTTTTGACAAATGACCCGGCCGCAATCCCCGCAATACCAAACCGGGATACGGTGGCCCCACCAAAGCTGGCGGGAAATGCACCAATCCCGGATATTTTCCATCCAGCCCAGATAGACTTTGGCAAAGCGCTCGGGGATAAACTTAATATCGCCGCTTTTTGCCGCTTCGATAGCAGGCCCGGCCAAGGGCGCCATTTTCACAAACCATTGAGGCGAGATCAGGGGCTCTACCGCCGTACCGCAACGATAACATTCACCCACATTATGCGGTCTCTCTTCAGTTTCGGCTAAAAGGTCTAAAATGGAAAAATCTTCCAGTATTCTCTTCCGGCACTCAGCCGCAGTCATCCCCGCATATTTACCGGCTGCAGCAGTCATAGTACCGTTTTTGCCGATCACCGTGATCTGGGGCAGATTATGGCGCAGGCCCACCTCGAAGTCATTGGGATCGTGGCCGGGGGTTATTTTTACGGCGCCGGTGCCAAAAGCCGGATCTACATAATTATCGGTAATCAATTCCATTTCCCGGTTCACCAAGGGAAGGATCAGTTTTTTGCCGATAAGCCCGCTATAGCGCTGATCATCCGGGTGGACGGCTACAGCCACGTCGCCCAGGATGGTTTCCGGGCGGGAGGTGGCTACGGTGATAAAACCGCTGCCGTCGGCAAAGGGATAGCGCAAATGCCAAAGATGCCCTGCTTGTTCCTTATGCTCTACCTCGATATCGGAGATATTGGTTTGGCACTTGGAACACCAATTCACCAGGTAGCTGCCCCGGTAAATCAGGCCCTTTTCATAAAGGCGGACAAAAACCTCGTTGACCGCCTCGGAACAGCCCTGATCCAAAGTAAAACGTTCCCGGCTCCAGTCGCAGGAACTGCCCAGTTGGCGCAGCTGATGGGTAATGCGGCCATGATGTTTTTCCTTCCATTCCCAGGTCCGCTCCAAAAAAGCTTCCCGGCCCAGGTCGTCTTTGCAAAGGCCCTCCTTGGCCAGGCTTTCGGTTACTTTGGCCTGGGTAGAGATGCCGGCATGGTCGGTACCGGGCAGCCAAAGAGCCCGGCGGCCCTGCATCCGCCGCCAGCGGGTGAGTATATCCTGGGTGGTATAGTCCAGGGCATGGCCCATATGCAGCTGGCCGGTGACATTGGGCGGGGGCATAACTATGCAAAAAGGCTCTCCCTCAGGATGAACTTCCGGCTTAAACCAGCCTTTTTCTTCCCAAAGAGGATACCATTTGGCTTCAATTTCCAGAGGCGAATAAGTTTTGGCAAGATTTTCCTTCATGTTGATATCTCCTATCTCATCGGTTTGTTCCTATTATGCTAAGTTTCCCTATATCTGTCATATTTAACCTAATATATTTCTTTATTTAGGGTGCTTTTCCTGCCAGAGGAAAAGAAAAACCTGCTGATTGATCTCAGCAGGCGTTTTTTACTCCTCTATTTCAGGGGGGATTTCCTCTTTTTGAACATCTTCATCTGGCGGGGGTGCAGGAGGCTTTGGAGTCCGCCGTCGCCGCCAATAAGGCCCGAAATACTTATTTAGGGCTTCCCCCAAAGATCCCCCAACCACCGTAATAATAAACAGCAGCGCCAAATCCCAGCCCGGTTTTTGGGGCAGCAAAGCCGGGGCAAGCCATAGGATCACCAGCAAAACCAGGAATAATCCGACAAGGCCCACCAGCACCCCATGCAGCATGGCCCGGCGGCGGCAATGCCAGCCGGTCCAGATGACCCCAATTGATAGCGAGAGCCAGAGCCAAAAACGGCAAAAAGGCGCGGCAAAAAGAGCCGGATACAGCAATTGGTTAAGAGCAAAAAGAAAAGCAATCCCTAATGCCAGGCAAAAACCGGCAACAATAAGCCCACCCAAAACCGCCCGAACGGACATGGCGACACCCCCCTTGTAAATTTATATGGTAGGCTGGGAGGTTTTAGAAGGGAGGTGGAGAAAACTCTTTTATAGGTTATAGGCAACTCTATGCAAATAAGGGTGATTAAGATAAAAAAGCAGTTCCTCGCCCTGGCCGCGGCTTTGGTTATTACTGTTATTTGGGGTTCCTCCTTTGTGGTGGTAAAAAATTCCTTAGGTATCATCGGCCCCTTCGCATTTTTGGCGGGGCGCTTTTTTCTGGCTACCTTGGCCCTGGCCCTCTTTTGCGGCCGGCGTTTGGCCCAAACCAGCCGCCGTATGGTGTTGGATTCCTTTATAGTGGGGCTATGCCTTTTTGCCGGCTATGCCTTTCAAACCCAGGCCCTGCCCCTTACCACAGCCAGCAACACCGCCCTTATTACTACTTTTTATATTATTTTGGTGCCGGTTTTAGGCCTGCTTTTCGGCCACCGGCTCAGCTGGGCTCAGCTGGCTATCGCTGTTGCCGCTGTATTTGGCCTGGCTATCCTTATTGTCAATGAGCAATTTCAAATAAACCCGGGAGATGTTTTAGTTCTTCTTTGTGCCCTGGCCTATACTTTGCATTTCCTTTTTTTGGATCGCTATACCAGGATCTATTCGGCGCTTTTATTTACATTCTGGCAGGTTGTTTTTTGCGGGCTGCTAAGTTTAGCTGCTGCCCTTATTGCAGAAACCCTGCCCGCTCAGATGCCCTTTAATCTGCTTTTAAGCCTTGTTTATTGCGGCTTGCTGGCTACGGCCCTGGGCTTTTATGTTCAAACCAAAACCCAGCAAATACTGTCGCCCACGCAAGCCTCGGTAGCCTTTTCTTCGGAGGCGGTTTTCGGCGCCTTTTTCGGCTGGCTGCTGCTAGAGGAAATCTTTAGCCCGCGTCAAGCTTTGGGGGCCTTGCTGCTGCTTTTAAGCCTGCTGGCTATTATTTTGCTGCCATGGGCTCAGGATAAATATGGCTGGGAGGGCTGGTTTTTTCATGGCTTTGCCTTGAAAAGGAAAAAAGGAAAAATGAAAAATGAATTATGAGGAAAGCTTAGCTTTTTGTAAAAATCTAGCTATGTTTGGGATGAATTTGGGTCTTTCCCGGATCCGGGAGCTGAGCCGGTTGGTTTTGGGGCCTTTGCCTTGGGGACCCCGTTTTATTCAAGTTGCGGGTACTAATGGCAAGGGTTCTGCTGCTGCTATTCTGGCAGCTATGATCGGCGCCTCCGGTCAGGATTGCGGTCTTTTTACTTCTCCGCATCTTGAGGATTACCGGGAGCGTTGCCGCATCGGCAATAGCCTGATCAGCCGCGAGGATTTTGCTTTTGTGATAACGGAATTGGCTCCCCTTTGGCAGCAAATGGCGGATGTAGGGTGGGATCCGCCAACGGAATTTGAGGTGTCTACTGCAGCTGCCCTGCGCTATTTTCAGCTGAAAGATGTTCCTTGGGCAGTGATGGAGGCAGGTCTGGGGGGCGAATTGGATTCTACCAATGTAGTCCCAGGTGAAATAGCAATTATTACCAATATCGGTCATGACCACAATCAATATTTGGGAGAAACCCTGACGGAAATTGCCAGGGCCAAAGCCGGGATCATTAAACCGGGAGCTTTGGTTATCACCGGAGCAAAAGGAAAGGCCCTGGAAGTGATCCGGGCCAAAGCCAAAGAGCAGAACTCCGGGCTGCTAGTTCTGGGCGAGGATTTTGACTGGTCTCAGGAAAGTTTCAGCGAACTTGGGCAATACTTTTCCTGGTCTTTGAAAGATCGAATCATAGAGCCACATAAGTGTGAAGAAACAAGAAAAAACAATAAATGTGATTTGAACTTAAATCTTAAATCTCAAATCTCAAATCTCAAGCAGCTCTTTTTGCCGCTCCTAGGCCGGCATCAGCTGGATAATGCAGTTTTGGCCCTGGCAGCCGGATCGTGCCTGGGTCTGCCTGAAGCGGCGCTGCGGCAAGGTTTGGCTCAGGTCAGTTGGCCGGGACGCCTGGAAATTGTCGGACAAAAGCCCTTGCTGTTGCTGGACGGAGCTCATAACCCCGAGGGAATGGCGGCTTTAGCCCGGTCCCTGGCCGAGTATTGGCCCCGGCAGCGCAAAATCGGTCTTATCGGTATGCTGGACGACAAAGCAATAGAAGAAGCCTTGACCCGGATCCTGCCTCAGCTGGATACAGTGATTATAACACGACCTTCAGATGAGCGGGCGGAAAATTGGCAAAAATTGGAAATTATTTGCCATGATGCCGGACGCCGTGTTTTAATTGAAGAGGATGTAGCTCTGGCATTAGCAAAGGCTAAAGATTTAGCCCAGCCAAAAGATATGATTGTGGTTTGCGGCTCATTATATTTGGTAGGAGAGGTAAAAAAAATATGCAAAAGCCTTTAATATTAGCCAGCGCCAGTCCCCGCCGTTTGGATTTGCTGCGCCAAATCGGTTTGGAGCCCTTGGTGGTTCCCGCTCAAGTCCGGGAAATCAGCAAAGGCTTGGAACCCCAGGAGCTGGTGCGGGAAAATGCTCAGCTGAAAGCCGGGGCTGTGGCTCCGGATCATCCCGACGCTTTGATCATCGGCGCGGATACCCTGGTTTATCAGGATGGACGGATTTTTGCCAAGCCTAAAAACCCCCGGGAAGCCAGGCTCATGCTGGAACTGCTATCCGGCAGCACTCACAGCGTCTATACCGGCTTGGCCTTGCTGGATACATCCGCCGGGCGGCTGGTCAGCGGCTGGCGCTGCACAGAGGTCATATTTGCTCCCCTGAACTCCGCTCAAATCGAGGCATATATTGCCAGCGGCGAGCCCTTTGATAAAGCAGGGGGGTATGGCATTCAGGGCAAAGGCGGGCTTTTAGTAGAAAAAATAAATGGAGATTACGGCACAGTAGTAGGCCTATCTTTCCCTCTGTTAAACGAATTAATGACCAAGCTAGGCATTCCCCTAATCCCCACTCCCTAACCCGGACAAGCCGGAGTGTTGAGTTTTGAGTGTTGAGTGGGAACAGGAACACAGCAGTACGAAAACTTTGCCATTTTGCACAGAATTTCGGGAGTAAGTGCCTAATCCCCACTCCCTACTCCTATACAACATAAAAATATTCCTACTAATTTCTGCCTTATTGCTACATACTATTGACTTTATAGAATTAATTCGGATATAATAGTAATATATAGGTAAGCAATATTATTGTGTTTAATTAGGGCTTAAATATGGAAAATGGAAGTGAGTTTTATGGCATTAGGGATGGAGGCAGGTTTTGCCGGAGAGTTTCAGCTTTTGACGGATGAAAAAGTGGTGGACCTGGCCCAGCTGGGTAATATTTCTGCCCAGGAATATCTTATCAATAAATATAAAAATTTTGTCCGGGCAAAAGCGCGTTCCTATTTCTTGATTGGCGCCGATAAAGAGGATATCATTCAGGAAGGGATGATCGGCCTTTATAAATCTATCCGCGACTTTCGGGGGGACAAGCTTTCCACCTTTCGGGCTTTTGCCGAACTTTGTATCACCCGCCAAATTATCACTGCTATCAAAACTGCCACCCGCCAAAAGCATATACCCCTAAACTCCTATATCTCCCTGAACAAGCCCATCTATGACGAGGATTCCGACCGCACCTTGCTGGATATCATTTCCGGCACCCGGGTGACAGATCCGGAAGAATTGATTATCAGCCAGGAGGAATTTGATGATATCGAGGGCAAAATGGGGGAGATACTCAGCTCCTTGGAATGGAAAGTGCTGATGTATTATTTGGAGGGCAAATCCTATCAGGAAATCGCCGTAGATTTGCAGCGTCATGTCAAATCCATCGATAATGCCCTGCAAAGGGTCAAGCGCAAATTAGAACGTTATTTAGAAAACAGGGCGTAAATCATAAGGGGCTGCAAAAATCATTTTGCAGCCCCTCTGCTTATTTCCTTTTCGCGGAGCGAAAATACTAGTACCATAATCATTTGATCAAATCGATCCCTTTCCGCAAGGCTTCTTCGCTGATAGCACCCTCAGCAGCGGTTATAATGTAGCCCTCACTGTCAATGAAAATGCTGGTAGGGAAGGCCCGTATCCCGTATTGCCTGACCGCATCCTGATTGGTATCATAAAACACAGGAAAAGTAAATCCCTGCTCAGCGATATAGGCCGCACCTTTTGCTTTGGTTTCCCGGCTGCCGTCCACAGCATCCACCATCATAAATTGGATATTGTCGCCAAGTTCTGCAAAGACCAGATCAAAATCGGGCATTTCACCTTTACAAGGCGGGCACCAACTGGCCCAGAAGTTTAACACAATGGGTTTACCCAGCATATCGGATAGCTTGATCTCATTCCCCCCGGCATCCTCCACCGCAAAATCAGGCGCTTTGATCCGCTCAATATCCTCTTCATCCGGGGGCAGATTTTGCGCTTGTTGTCCGGATGGGGATGTCAGCAAATCAGGCAGGGACGCTGTATCCTTCAAAGCATTATACAGCACCGTTCCGCCGCCAATCACCACGATCAAAGCCAATATCAATAAAATATTTTTCCCTTTCATCTAATCCTCCTAACCCGGACAAGCCGGAGTGTTGAGTTCTGAGTGTTGAGTTTTGAGTAAGAGCAGGAATACGGCGGCACGAAAATTTTGCCATTTTACGCAGAATTTCGAAAGTAAGTGCCTAAAACGTTAACAATGAGAGAAATCTGCCCATCAATCCGGTCAGCATCAGCATACCGATGGCGACAAGGAAGAGGCCGGATACCATGTTGACGATTTTGTAATGGTTTTTGATCCAGGTAAATGTTGTTTTCAGCCTTTCGATCAGCAAGGCGCTAAGCAAAAAGGGCAACCCCAAGCCCAGGGAATAACAAAGCAGCATCAAGATACCTTGGATTGCCGAGCCTTGCCGGGAAGCCAGCAGCAAGGCCGAAGCCAGAAAAGCGCCTACGCAAGGCGTCCAGCTGATGGAGAAAACAATGCCGAAAAGGACGGCAGAAAAAAAGCCCGACCCGCTTCCCTGACCCCTGGAGCGGCTGGAGTTAAGAAAGCGGATATTGATAATGCCCAGGAAGTTGAGGCCAAACAGGATAACAATAGCGCCGGTGATAATATTTAGTGCTGTTTGATACTGGCGCAGGAATGCTCCGGCAAGCCCGGCAAAAGCCCCCAGCGCCACAAATATCAAGGAGAAACCCACGATAAAGCCAAAAGCGCCGGGCAGAGCCTTTTTGCCGGCAATATCTGACCCACCACCACCCGCAAAATAGGAAATATAGACAGGCAAAAGGGGGAGGAGGCAGGGGGAGATAAAGGTTATGATACCTTCCAGGAATAAGATGATGTATTGCAAAATATTTAGCTCCCTTTGTCTTATTAGTTAGGAGTTAGGAGTTAGGAGTTAGGAATTGTGGTAAAAACGCTCCGCGTTTTCTTTCAATAACTCCAAATCTTGAGTGAGAGTCTTGGGGTCAAGCGGGACATATTTCACGGTCACCTTTTTCTCCCTACCCCAGCTAAACTGGAAATATATTTATAAAATTAGACACGGATTTACACGGATAAAAACGGATTAGCACGGATTTTTTTATTATGAAAGGTATTTTAGTTATTATTATTTTACCAAAATGCCGCAATTTAAGCAAGAGTTTAGCAAAGAATTTCATGATCTTTCAAGTCCGGTTTTTGCCAATAGCTTGATGAGCAGATACCCTAAAACAGCCGGGGGGGCCTGGCCGATACATAGGCTGAGCGCCAGTACGGGATAAGAAATACCCAATATGGGAGATAGCCAAAGGGGTACTATCAGGCCGGGGCCAAGAATTATCACGGGGATAATCAGCAGCGCCGGAAGTTTGAACCTGCGCAAAAGATAAACACAACCACTGGTAATTATCCCCACAAAGCCGCCGCCGATGATATCCCAAATCCCCAGGCCGCCCAAAAAATTGCTGAGAAAATTAGCAAGCCCGAGGGGGATCACCAAAAAGGGAAAGAGGTAACTGAGAGAATACAAGCCGGTAGCCACCCGCACCTGGTAGGCCCCAAAGGCAAATGATTGGGTGGCAAACATCAAGACGACATAAAGGGCAATGATAAGCGCGGAAAGTGTTAGGATCGTTGTTTTGTTTAGTGTTTTATTCATACAAGCCCCCAAGCTGTTCGCAAACATGCGCCAAAAACAAAAGCCGGGTTTTTGACCCGGCCCTAAGCAGCAGAATACCTGGTGTATTCCGCAAATCCCTAGTTTTGTTTATTGACAGGATGGTCACGAACTGTCATATGTAGTTTTTACAGTTTATAATATAGCAAATTCCCGCCGGTATGTCAAATCTGCTTATTCGACTTAAAAACCTGCAAAAAGATGTATTGATTCGACTTAAAAATCTGCAAAGATATATCAATATTCCACTTAAAAATCTGCGTAACCCCTTGACTTGCTTTATCTATTGATAGTTTGTTCGGTTACTGGGGGGTTAACAGAGGTATTAAACTAACAAGCGGAAATTTTGCCGTTTTACGCAGAATTTCGAGAGTAAGTGCCTAAGAAGTGATTGTAAAACCATTTTTAAATGATAAATGATTAAGTGCAATTTCGAGATATTCAAGAACAGGCTCCACCTCTTGACTACTACGAGTTTGTTTTTTTGAAAAAATGAAATCATCTCAAAAACTATTGAAAAATAATATTGTATTGTAACTTTAAATATGTTATCATGTAAATATTGAGGTGAGAAAATTGCGTTTTAGTTTATATCATCTAGTCGGTGCCATTGTTATTATATGCGCAGTAGTATTGGTGATTGTGTTTGGTACAGATTTTGGCACAAACAAAGATGGTAGTATAGAAATAGAATTACCCGGACTCCCTGGTATAACATATAGGTGGGTACCAGGTAGCGTAACAGAAATAGAACATTTCGATTATTGGGGTAGAAGTGCGTATCTGGCAGACTTGAACGGTGATGGCTGGCCGGAATTTTGCAATGTAGTTAGCGTTGGGTCCGGCTTTGTTCATGAGGAAGTAGACGTATATGATTATGTAGCTGATAAAAATTATGAATTGTCCGACCGGTTTTATTATAACTACAACTTATTACTGGAAAGCGGGCGGCTTGTGGTAATACAGACAGACATTACCTGGGGAGGCTGGAACGGTGGCGGTTCAGGTGAGTTGGCGATTATCAACGGTGAGTTGACCGCTATTGGCATAGACCGCCGGCATCCGCTAGCTACTGTTCGTGAATACTATTTTGAGCCAGCTTTTGAAGATCTTCATTTTCAAACACCACTAACAGAGTTAGACTATACTTACGCAGATGTAGATAAATCTAAATTGAAAGAGGAGACGGTGGCGTTTAGCACAATAATGTGGACATACGACAAAGGCACTACTATCAGCGGACCTGATACTACGCATATTATTGTCTTGACGCGAGAATCGGACGGTGATTGGGAAGTTATCTATGAAGGCTTGAAGTAATAAAATTTGCCTATTGCAGGAGGGTGATCAAGTGAATCAGTATATCGCGTATATAGAGGAAACATTGCATATGAACACTAATATTGTTTTTTATGGGCATAGCGATATATTGCCGCTATATCTGCGAAGCAGCTATGATCTTTATACTGTGGTGATTCAGAAAGTACAGTGCCTGTTTGCAAGGCCTAAAGAACCGTCCAATTTAACAGTATTACGAAAGCAATGCGGCCAGTTGAAAAAGTTGACCGGCTTGGATTGTGTGCTTTGTCTGGAAAACGTCAGGATATATACCAAGGAAAAAATGCTTTCCGAGGGTATACCTTTTATTATTGCCGGACAGCAGATATATATGCCATTTTTGGGGATTGCTTTAACCCAAAACGGCATGAGGGAAATAACTCCAAAAGATCGATTATCGTTCAGTACCCAAAAATTACTCCTGACCGCAATGTATCAAGGCTGGACTCAATTAACACTTACAGAAGCGGCAAAAATTCTTGGCATGTCAAAAATGACCGTATCAAGATGTTTTGATGAACTGCTTGCGATGGGGCTTTTTATCGTAAAAACCGAAGGGAAAATGCGGCGTTTTATTTGGGAGAACGGTAGACGCGCTTTATGGGAAGCATCTCTTCCATTTCTCAGAAATCCTGTTACCCTACAATATCGTTTAGGAGAGGTTATAGATGTTGCATCTGCAAAACTGGGAGGAATATCGGCCATTTGCCACTATTCAATGCTAGCCGATAACCCCTACACAACTTATGCTACATTGAAAGATGAGGCAAAATCCTTGGAACGGAGTAAATCACAACTGGTGCCAGAGGAAGAGAACCCCGTCATGGTTATACAGGTTATGCGATATGAATTTAAGTATAGGGACGCTTGCGCTATTGACCCTCTGACGGCTATTCTCTCCCTAACAGATGAAGAAAAGGCAGATCCTCGGGTAGAAGCAGCGATAGAAGGAGTATTGGAGGATTGTTTACATGATAATAGGATTGGAAGTTTTTAAAGAGTTTTTCCGTGATTTCCAAAATCAATATGTCCTAATTGGTGGAGCTGCCTGTGATATTGTATTCGGTGAAGCAGACTTGGGGTTCCGGATAACCAGGGATTTTGATATGGTGCTGATAATTGAGGCGCTTACTCCTGAATTTGGGCAACGGTTCTGGGATTTTGTTGATAAAGGCGGGTATGAAAACCGGGTAAAAAGCAATGGGGTGCCGCAGTTTTACAGGTTTGATAAGCCAAAAACCTCCGGCTTCCCTTTTATGATAGAGTTATTTACGAGGTCGGAATCTGCCTTTGATGATCATTCACACGGTTGCAGACCACTTCACTTAGGAGATGAAATATCCAGCCTTTCCGCTATCTTATTGAACAATGATTATTACCAACTGTTGCAAACTGGAAAGATAATTCTATCGGATGTGACTGTCTTGCAGCATACATTTTTGGTTTTGTTTAAAGCAAAGGCATGGTTAGATTTGACCGAGAGGAAAGCCGCAGGTCAGCAAATTGATAAAAAAATCATACAAAAGCACAAAAACGATGTAGCTCGTCTGGCAACTCTTTTTACTGGCAATGAAACTTGTATGGTTCCTGCAAGCGTCCTAGCAGACATGACATCGTTTATTAAAGCTTTCGAAAAAGAACCTCCGGATATGAAGGATCTAGGATTTCCCGGAGTTACTAGCAATGACATAGCGGATATATTAAAAAGAATTTATATTGGGAATCCGTCTTAATCCGCGATTCCCAAGTTTTTTCTTACCGCTAAACCTACATAATATCCTGATGCTTTTTAATAGTATAGTGCCAAACAAAAAAAGTTCTGTTGACCGCATAGTAAGCATGGGTGTTCTTACAGCATTTTATAGTCATAATGCCACGCGTATGCAGGCAAAACAAAAAGCTGCCGAGTAAAAATCGACAGCTTTTTGATGGTGTGCCCGAAGGGACTCGAACCCCCGACCAGCGGTTTAGGAAACCGCTGCTCTATCCTGCTGAGCTACGGACACATGCTGGAAAAATATCCTGTATTATTTACCAAGCTTTTTGGGGGACAATTTTTTCACCATATTAAATCATAGGCTAAACATGACGATATGTCAAGTGTTTTTTTAAAAAAGAAAGTAGCTTGCATTTTTAAGTTTCTAGCGAGAATATTAGAAACTCCTATAAATAATAGGAGTGATGGAGAGAAGAAATATACTAACTATCTGCTTTTAGAAAAAGTAATACCGTGGATCAAGAATAATCCTAACCCATCTTTCCCTCAAAAACCGGTCTGAAAATTTTTTTTCTGGCGAAAATGCATAAAACAATAATGGATTCAAGCAAGCATGTATAAAACCAGGCGTGGTGCAATAAAGCATTCACAGGAAGCCAAATGTAGTGACCCAATGGATTCTACTACAATCGAATAAGCGTTGACATCGCCTGTCCTTTGTTATATAATGGTAGTAGTGGGCGAAAGGTGGCGCTGGCATGTTTATCAGTGACTATAAGCAGGAGAACAAGAAAACTGGGCAAGCTAGGCATTTGCTCACTACTGGAAACAACTACATCAAAAATTTACACTTTGTAGTGACCCACGAAAAATCAAAATACCAGCATTAGCCTGCTTTACTTCGCTCTACAGGGAAAGATGGGCTAAGTGAAATTATTATTTTGTTCCGACAAATTTCCCCTTGCTCTACTGTAAAATAT
>Ga0082212_10004307_pt1 | contig 19760 bp, 10 predicted proteins | sample TergutNt197P3_FD_71548 | JGI IMG/M metagenome (GOLD analysis project Ga0082212, IMG submission 71548) | Neocapritermes taracua P3 segment gut microbial communities from Petit-Saut dam, French Guiana - Nt197 P3 | ecosystem: Host-associated > Arthropoda: Insects > Digestive system > Gut ... | reverse complement strand
AGCCATGGAAGACCGGAAGACAAGGCGAAGCATGGAACTGGAAGACGACATCATCAAGGAAATCCAGGACAAGGAACGGCAGATAGAGGAAATGGGTAAGACGATTGCCGACAAAAACAAAACGATTGCCGACAATGCCAAAACGATTGCCGACAATACCAAAACGATTGCCGACAAAAACAAAACCATTTCGACGCTGTCCGATCGTAATCAATCATTGGAAAGAGAACTGGACGAACTGAAGAAGAAACTTGGAGCGGTTAACGACGGCTAACAAAGAAATGAATACGCCACGCAAACTTCGTTTTTTCAACACAACAGGCCCCTGTGAACCGGAAAAACATTACATGCTTCCACCCCGGGAGCGGCTCATGGGCGCGCAGTTGCAGCGCTATATCCGTGATGAGCTCTACTGGGTGCTTCATGCGCCCCGTCAAACCGGTAAAACGACTTTCCTGAAAAGCTGGATGCGGGAGATCAACAGTGGAGATGATGCCGTTTCCTGTTATGTGAGCGTGGAGGATTGTCAGAAAGTGACCGTCAGGCAGGAAGGCATGAAAATCATTCATAAAGCGGTTTGCGATTATGCCGACTGGGGAGGGCTGCCGGTTCCCGTCATCAAAAACAGGAACACGGAAGGCCTTTTGCGCGCAACATTAAAAAAGTGGGCGGAAATGGTTGCACCCAAACCGCTAGTAGTCCTTTTCGACGAGGTGGACGTGGTTGAAGGAGATGTATTGATTGCATTTCTGCGTCAGTTGCGTGGCGGGTTCGCGGCACGCGGTGTCGGGAAGTTTCCCGTTAGCATTGCACTGGTGGGGATGCGCGATATGAAAGATTACATTACCGCCTCTAAGGACGGCGTGGCTCCCAATCCGGGATCACCGTTCAACATTAAGGAAGATTCTGCGGTATTGGCCAATTTTCAAAAGGCGGACATTGCACATCTCTTCGCACAGCGTACGGTCGAAAACGGTCAGCAAATTACGCGTGAAGCGCTGGATTATGTTTATGAACAGTCAAACGGGCAACCGTGGATTGTCAACAACCTGTTCAAACGGGCAACCCTTCGAATCCTTGATCACGACAGTACGGAAACGGTGGAGTTGAAACATGTCGTAGAAGCCCGCGAACAGATGATCATGTCACGTGAAACGCATTTAGACGCGTTGGCCGTCAGGCTGGAAGAGCCGGGCATACGCGATGTGATCGAACCCATACTTACGGGAGAACTCGACCTGAATTTAGTTCAAAGCGAGTCTTTCAGGCTGTGCATGGATTTGGGGCTGATAGCATACGATACAGACGATACGCCTGTCATTGCCAATCCAATCTATCGTGAAGTCATTGCCCGTCACCTGACACACGGCAAACAACAGATGATTCCCGTACCCGACTGGCAATGGCAAAACCCTGACGGTTCGCTCAATATGGACAGGATGCTGAAAGAATTTCAGTCGTTCTGGCGCGAAAATTCGGAATTATGGGAATCGAACTCCAGATCGGGCTATACCGAAGCCTTTCCACACCTGCTGTTGATGGCTTTCCTGCAGCGGACACTCAACGGCAAAGGACATATCGAACGCGAATGTGCCGCCGGGCGCGGACGGATGGACTTGCGCATTGATTATGGAAAGCATCGTTACATCATTGAAATCAAGTTGCTCCGCTGGTATCATTCGCCGGAAACGTTTCGAAAAAAGGGACTGGAGCAGGTGTTGAAATATCGCGACCTGTTCGGCACGCAAACACCAGCCTATCTGATCATTTTCGACCGCCGCCCCGAATCCAAGTCAAAATCGTGGGAAGAACGCATCACATGGGAACGCGACGGCGAGGTGACGGTTTTGGGATGCTGAAATAAGATAATCTTTTTTCCGAGTTTTAGGACAACGAATTTTTTTTTTTTCGTTGTCACATCTTTTTTGTCTCATCCGGTCTTAGGTAAAAAATTAGTTGATATGGACGGTGCATCGCACATAAACAGGATGGAGGACAAAATAGTTGGCGCACTTACGGGGCAAGCCTCGCGGGACGAATTGGCGACGTTGCGGCGGTGGTTGGGCGAGCGCAAAGCCAACCGCAGGCAATACGATGCGTATGCCGCTCTTTGGGGTGCAAGCGCCGCGGCGGGTCGTGCGGACGATTACCAGCCTGATGCTGCATGGACGCTGCTCGACAGCCGGATGCAATCACAGATGCAATCCGCACCGTCGGCGCACAACGGACAGAATCCCCCGCTTGCCACCCCACTTCGCAGGAGGGGGCAGTGGCGGCTCCTTGGCAAGGTGCTGGCTGCCGCCGCCGTGCTGGCGCTTGTTTTTCTGGCGGGCATGCGCGTCGACCGGTCGGCCAACAAGCCTGCGGCTGTCCGTCCTGTGGCGACCTACACCGAATATACGTCGCCGCTCGGCTCGAAATCGATGGTCAGACTGCCCGACGGCTCGTCGGTATGGCTGAACGCGGGGAGCCTCTTGCGTTACGCATCCGACTTCCATGCGCATCATCGCGAGGTATACCTCGAAGGAGAGGGCTATTTTGACGTGACGCGCGACGCGGCATCGCCTTTCTTGGTACAGACGTCCACGATAACGATCAAGGTGCTGGGGACGACGTTCAACGTGAAGGCCTATCCCGAAGAATCGTTTGTCGAGACCACCGTAGAGCGCGGATCGGTGCAGTTGATCGACCCGTCGTCGTCGGCAGCAGCAGCAGCCATCCTGTTGCGTGCCAATCAAAAAGCGGTGGTGTTGAAAGGAATCCAAGCCGTTGCGGAACCGGCTGACGCCTCGTCGCGGGAGCTCCGTCCCGACGCGATCAGGCCGGTACAGCCCGTTCCCATTGCCGACGTGAGCGTGAAAAGCAACGTCAGGACAGAGGCCTATACTTCATGGAAAGACCCTCGATGGGTCATTGAGGCCGAAGACTTGTCGTCGTTGGCCGTAAAGCTCGAACGGCGGTTCAACGTGCGTTTTGTGTTTGCCGACGAGGAGTTGAAGCAGAACGTGTTCAGCGGGAAGCTCGAAGACGAGACGCTCGACCAGGTGCTCGAAGTGATCAAGCTGTCGTCGCCCATCCTGTACAAGGTGAAAAACAACACCGTCTACCTGAGCCGCAACAAATTGTTCGTCAAGTGAAGGTTGCAGATCATCCTTTCTGCCAGGCGGCAAAGGTTTCGGCCGACTGCGTCATGAGTCGGATGCGCTCTTCGGCGGTCAGTTTGGAATCGCCTTCTTCGATGAGCAGGTATCCGCCGTAGTTCTCGGCGCGCAAGAGTTCAAATAATTCCCGTGTTGGATAGGTGTCAGATGCCAGCTGTCGAATGTGAATGACCCCCGAGAGGCGTTTCTTGACAGAATCGAAGTTTGCCTTGAGGCCGGGCTCGTCCAAGTCCTGACGGTTGCAATTCCAGCACAGACCGACATTCTTTTCGGGTACTTGGTCGATGATCGACTTGATGATGGGTATCGGAGCGCACCCGCCGTGCACTTCGAGCCGTATTTCCTGTCCGTGCTTGGCGGCAAACTGTCCCACTTCGCTAAGCGACCGGGCAATTTGCGCGATGGTCTTTTCCTTTTCCACCTCGCTGGGCAGTGCGTTTGGCCTGACTTTGATGCCGGTTGCCCCACAGTCTTTTGCCAACAGCACATATTCCTTTGTTCCTTCGATGTGTTGCCGCAAGGTATTGGCGTCAGGCGAATGAAATTCAAAAGTGGTGCCGAAGCTGACCAACTCGACGGCGCTGTTGGCAAATCGTTTGGCAATGGTTTTTCTTTCTTCTTTCGAAAGCTGCGGCGTCACGTTATGGGCATGTTCGACGCGGAGTTCAATTCCTGAAAGCCCTGCTTTTTCGCAGTTGGCAATCAGCGTCGGGACATCCCAATCCATCCCCCACTGGTAGGTGACGAGTCCCAATTTCATCTTTTTCGGCTTTTTTGCCGCAAACACCGAGGCCGGACAGTGTTGCACCGCACCTGTATATACGGCAATCATCGCGGCCTGTTTCAAAAAATCTCGACGTGTATTCATACAAATAAAATTTTGGGGACTTCTATTATTTTGATTGTGATTTTTCAAAGAGCCGAAGTCCGGTTAACCCGTTTGAAAAATGCTTGAATGACGCTACAAAGGTAATAAATTTTTGCTACTACCCTAGATGCCTCCCGATAAAAGTGTATACTTGTGTAGAAACGAAGCAAACTTCTATATATGTAAATTATATGACAAGTAATTAATCATGACATTAATTATTAACAGTAAGCCGTTGAGGGAAAAGGTTCAGCAGGCATGGAGTCATTTCCTGAGCAATTCTTATACGAATAAGGATTTATCAGTTATTCTTGAATCGCTCATGGATGATGACGATTTCCTCGAATTTTACGAATCATCGGAACGCGAATGGAATTTAACGCAGTATGTTGCACTTTTGGAGACAGAGGCCGACAGGGACGAATACCGTCGACAGGCCACAGATTTGCTGTCGGCATACGATCGTAGCAGAAAAAACAAAAACTTCAAAATCAACCGGTTCTTTTATATGACGGTTGCTTCCATTATCTTATTGTGCCTGTTAATTCCTTCCACCTATTTCCTCTTCAGGAAAAAACAACAGCAAATGGAAACGGCGGTAAGCTATATAGAATCGACAACCGGACTTGGTGAAGTGAAAACCATATTTCTCCCCGATAATTCCAAAGTAACCCTGAACGCCAACAGCTACATCAGCTATCCTGCGAAATTTGCCGACAACGACCGCGAGATCGTTTTGCGTGGCGAAGCGTTATTCGATGTGGCGCATGATCCAGAGCGCCCGTTTCATGTCACCACGAATGAAATAAAGGTGATGGTATTTGGCACTTTGTTCGATGTGAAAGCCTACGACGACGACAACCTGCTACTTGTATCGGTCGCTTCAGGAAAAGTGGGCGTCGTAACAAGCGACATGCAAATGACCCTGTTGCCCGATGAACAGATAAAATGGGACAAAACAACCGGAAAGTCGGAAAAATTAGCCGTTGAAGCCGATAAATACCTGTCGTGGACAAGCGGTACGCTGTATTTTAACCGGACGCCCATCCGTGAAGTAGTGAACATGATCAACCGGAGGTACTCGACGATGGAAGTGATCCTGGCCGACGGCGAATATTCAAACCTCATTTCGGGCGAATTTGACAATAAAGAATGGAAAGCAGTGGTCACTTCCATCATTTATTCGACAAGACTCCAGTTCAAACAGGAAAACAACCGGATTTTTTTATTTAACGACAAATAAGTTTAATTTTTTAAATGTGATTATCATGAACAATTCAAGTTAGAAGTAAAGCAGCAAAAAAGATGGTTACGTGGAGCGTAACCATCGGGAGGTTTTCTCTCACTTTATCAACAAGTAACGCTGTAACAGATAAAACGAGAGACATTTTAATGATTTATTCATCTAAAAAATTTCACAAAGATATGATTTTTAAAATTAATATTATGCGTATCAACGCTTTTTTCTGTATTCTGTTGCTGAGTTTAAGTATAACATCGGCTGAAAATGTACTGTCACAGGTAAAAAATGAAACGAACATTAACCTGTCGTACTCAAATTCATCCATTGTTACCATTCTTAAGGATTTGAGTAAACAAACCGAGTATAACTTTGTTTACGACGAATCACTCATGGCGCTATACAACAACGTGACGATTCATGTGAGAAATGCCACGCTCAATCAGGTTCTCGATCTAATCAACAATCAAACCAAAATCAGTTTTCACAAAGCGGTTGATTCCTATACGGTTATCCCTCCGTTGCCTGGTGAGGCGAACAGGATGCCTCAAAAAACGGCTGTCAACGCTCAGCCTGCTACGATTACCGGAACAGTGGTCGATAAAGATGGTTTCCCCTTGCCGGGCGTACAAATTATGGTAAAAGGGAAAACAGGTGCCGGTACTGCCTCGGATAACGAAGGACGATATAGCATCCAGTGTGATGCGAATGAAACATTAGTATACACTTTTATCGGTTTCAAGACTGTTGAACGGATAGCAGGCGAGATCAACAGGGTCACTATCACCCTCGAAGAAGACGCATTAGCGCTCGAAGAAGTAGTGGTGGTCGCTTTCGGAAAACAGAAAAAGGAAAGTTTAGTCAGTTCCATTACAACCATTAGTCCCAAGGATTTGAAGATTCCGTCGAGTAACCTGACCTCGGCTTTTGCAGGACGCATGTCGGGCGTGATAGCTTATCAGCGTTCCGGCGAGCCGGGACTGGATAATGCGGAATTTTTCATCAGGGGAATCACCAGTTTTAGCGCCGGCGGAAAGAAGGACCCGCTCATCCTGATGGATGGTATTGAAATGACCGCCTCTGATCTGGCAAGGATTAACCCTGACGACATCGCTGCTTTTTCAGTCATGAAGGATGCCAATGCGGCGGCCTTATACGGAGCGCGGGGTGCCAACGGCGTTATTTTAGTGACTACCAAGGAGGGTGTCGCCGAGCAGTTGACCATTAATGTCAGAGCGGAACTGTCCACTTCGGCCAACGCGGAATTAGTAGAGTTAGTCGATCCTATTTCCTACATGAGGTTTCATAATGAAGCGGTAAGGGTCAGAAATGCGATGGCTCCGTTACCCTATACCTCGGAAAAAATAAGAAATACCGAACTGGGTGTTGATCCATTGAGGTATCCATCTGTGGATTGGTATCATTACCTGATCAAAGACCGCACATTCAATCAGCGCGTCAATACGAATATCTCCGGTGGCGGAAAAGCCGTGCAGTTTTATGTGGCTGCCAATTATCAGCACGACACCGGTATTATTAAAGAAAATGCAGAAAATCAGTTCAATAACAATATCAACATCAACCGGTTCCAGTTGCGATCAAACGTAACCATCAAACTTACGCCACAGACGAAGGGGATGATACGCGCTTACGGCACGTTCGACGATTCGCACGGCCCCATACAGGGCGGCGCTGATGTGTTTAACATGGCTCGGAACGCCACTCCGGTTGGTTTTTTACCCTATTACCCAAAAGACGAGGCCAACGAGCACACGAATCATATTCTTTTCGGAATGGCGGGAAGTCCGTCCGGTGAATCATACACCAATCCGCTGGCACAAATCATCAGCGGATACAAGGAGTCCAGAACATCCATGATGCTTACCCAGTTGGAATTGGAACATATGTTCGACGGGGTATTGAAGGGTTTGTTCGCCCGCGCGACTATTAATCTTAAAAGGGAATCATACTACGACCTTACAAGGCAATATATTCCTTTTTATTATACACTTGCAAGAACCACCGACGAAAGCTACCGTTTGAGATGTCTTAATCCGGATAGCGGAACCGAATATCTGAATTACAGTTTTGGAAACAAGAATCTGGTCAACTCGATGTATGGAGAAGGACGTGTGGGATACAACAAGGTTTTTGCAGAGAAGCATGACCTGACGGCTTTACTGGTAGGCTCCATCCGTTCCGAAACCAAGACCGAAATCATAACCATTCAGGAATCATTGCCCAGCAGGAACATTTCCACTGCCGGACGATTGTCTTACGGATACGATTCGCGTTATTTCATAGAAGGAAATTTCGGGTATAACGGTTCCGAACGTTTCTCCAGAAATAAGCGTTTTGGCTTTTTCCCATCCATAGGAGCCGGTTGGATGGTAACAAACGAATCATTCATGGAAGGCGTTCGGAATGTGATCGACAGGCTGAAAATCAAAGCCACTTACGGTTTGGTAGGAAACGACCAGATCGGGTATCTGCGCGACCGTTTCTTTTTCGTATCGCAAGTGGATATGAACGCTTCGGGATACGTGTTCGGAACAGACTTGACCTACTCCAGACCGGGGGTTTCCATCAACAGGTATGCCAATGAATCGGTTACATGGGAAATAGCCAAAAAACTTAATCTGGGTGTTGAAATCAGCCTGTTCAAAGATTTGGAAATTTTAGCCGATTTCTTTACGGAAAGAAGGGAAAATATCCTGCAGGAACGGTCAGATATTCCAACCAGTATGGGGCTGGTTACCATACCCATGGCAAATGTGGGGATTGCCGCGGGTAAAGGCGTCGAAGCAGAAGTGAAATACCAGAAAAATTTTACCCGTGATATCTGGTTGGTGGCCAACGGAAACTTCACTTATGCTACCGCAAAATATGTGCAGTACGAAGAGCCCCTTTATCCCGAGGCGCCCTGGTTGTCAAATGTAGGGCAAAAATTATCGCAACCGAGAGGGTATATTGCCGAAAGATACTTTATTGACCAGGAGGAAGTGGAGAACTCGCCCGAACAAACATTCGGATTATGTACTGCCGGAGACATCAAATACAGGGATATCAATAACGATGGAAGAATTGACGACCTCGACCGTGTCCCTATCGGCTTTCCCACCACTCCCGAAATTATTTACGGCGCAGGGTTTTCACTTGGCGTGCATGGATTTGATATTTCCTGTTTCTTTCAGGGGTCGGCACGATCGTCATTCTTTATTAATCCGGTGGATATCACTCCTTTCGTCAACAGTGGTCAAAGGGGTCTCCTGAAGTATATTGCCGACGATCACTGGACCGAGGAAAACAGTAATCTGCATGCTTTTTGGCCCAAACTTTCAGAGTACAATATCACCAACAATAGCCAACGCAGTACGCACTGGTTGCGCAATGGCGCTTTCCTCCGACTGAAAACTGCCGAAATAGGATACACCATTCCCGATCGGATATCAAAAAAAGCGGGAATGAGTATGCTGCGCGTCTATGTCAGCGGTGTGAACCTGGCTGTATGGTCGAAGTTCAAAATGTGGGATCCCGAAATGGCCGGCAACGGATTGGGTTACCCCATACAGCGCGTGTATAATCTTGGACTGAATATTAACTTTTAAAACATTAAAAATGAAAAAAATAATCAAAAGAATGTCTTGGACTGGATTACCTCACTACGTTAGCAAAGACGTAGCGGCAATCTTGTTAATCATGTTAATGCCGGTTAGCTGTAACTGGCTGGATGTGATCCCCGACAACATGCCCACTATTGATGACGCATTTTCCAACCGGGCAACAGCCGAAAGATCCCTGTTCTCCTGTTACAGATATATACCCGATCCTACCGACCCGTTTATTTACCCTGCTTATTGTATCCACAGGGACGAATTTGATATGGAGGATAAATCATATCTCCGGTTTACACCAGTCATAACCTTATACAGAAATGGTCAAAACGGCAATGATCCGATCTTGGATTATTGGTCGGGAAGAAATGGAGGTACCAGCATGTTTGAGGCGATCCGCACCTGCAACCTTTTCCTCGAAGGGATTCATCTGCCAAGGGATATCACCGAATACGAACGAAAAAAATGGATTGCCGAAGTCAAATTCCTGAAAGCATACTATCATTTTTTCCTGTTGCAGTTGTATGGGCCTGTCCCAATTATCAGAGAAAGCCTCTCCATATCGGCCAAGCCCGATGAAGTAAAGGTGTTCCGCGAACCGGTGGACGAATGTATTGCCTATATTGTAGAACTCATTGATGAGGCAGCGCCTGATTTACCACTTGTAATTACAAATACGCTTCAGGAACACGGTCGTATCACCCAACCGATTGCCTTAGGCGTGAAAGCGAAGGCATTGGCTTGGGGCGCCAGCCCGCTGTTCAACGGAAACCCTGTTTATAAAGACTGGCGCGATTCGAGAGGTAAACAGTTGATTTCGGATACCGAAAACCCTGAAAAATGGGTAAAGGCGGCAGCGGCCATTCGGGAAGCCATTGACGCCAGTCATCAAGCCGGTCATGAACTATACCTGTATAATAGACTCGCAAGCACCTCGACATACAGAATGAACGACAGCTTAATATTGACAATGCATACCCGCAAAGCAATAACCGACAGATGGAATTCAGGCGTCTTGTGGTCGAGTACGAAGACTTTTGGCGACAAACCGTCATCGCCCGGCTGGTACCCGTATGCTGATTTACAACGTGCGATGTTTACGAAATTGTATGCAGAAGATGCAAATTCAGCCATTCATGGAATTCATGCTTCGTTCAATATGGCGGAATTGTTTTATTCCAGTAATGGAATTCCCATTGATGAGGATATACATTGGGATTATGATAACCGATACCAACTGAAAGTGGTGGATAATGAACACATGTCATACATGGCAGTCGGTGAACAGACGGCGGCGCTTCATTTCAACAGAGAACCGCGGTTCTATGCAAACCTGGCTTTCAACAGAGGATATTATGAACTCGCGACATCAACCACCGATGGCGGCGTTACATTTACGCCCTATTTGAGATTTCTTGCCGAGGAGCCGGGATATGGCACTGGCGGTACAGGGTATTTTGTAAAAAAAATGATTGCCTTCGAATCGTCAGCCAGCCGGGGCTCCCTTTCAATTACCTATACTGGTTACGATTACCGATTTCCGATGCTCAGACTTGCCGACTTATACCTGCTGTATAGCGAAGCATTGAATGAAATGAAAAATGCACCCGATGCAGAGGTGTACAAGTGGATTGATGAAGTGAGGGCAATTACCGGATTAAAAGGTGTGGTCGAATCGTGGAAAAATTCAAAAAACCCTAACCGAACGGGTAATAAAGATGAAATGCGGAAAATCATCCAACAGGAACGGTTAATCGAACTGGCTTTCGAAGGGCAACGTTTTTGGGATATGCGACGTTGGAAACTGGCGGAAAACACATGGTCATACAAACCTCAAAGGTGGGCTACATGGGGTCGTACAGCTGAAGAATATTATCATCCGAATGAACATTTTTATCTCGACGGGCGTAAATATACTTTCAGGGATTACCTGTGGCCTATCAATACGGCCGACCTGAGAGTCAATACGAATCTTGTACAAACGTATGGATGGTAAAATATAATTATGAACAAGAAAATTAAATCATTTTAATATGAAAAGTTTTGTAAAGTTTTTTATTTTAGCAGGATGTATATGTCTGCTGAATGCCTGTGAGGACGATCAACAGACAGGCAAAAAACCGAATCCGATTTTAAAAGATGCCGTCACAATCACTCCAACTCATGGAGGGGCTATCATTACTTATTCCATTCCGAAAGACCCGACTATTCTGTATGTGATGGCCGAATACAATCGGAACGGAAAATCAATCGCCGTACGTTCTTCGGTTAACAAAAACTCGTTAATCATCGAAGGACTCAATACTACAAATCCGGTGAGCGTAACACTGTATACGGTAAGCCGGAACGACGAAATCAAATCCGACCCGTTAATGGTGGATTTCACACCGCTGGAATCGCCCATCAACATGATCAACCGAACATCCACCATTCTCATTGGTTTCGGAGGCGTTGTCGTCGCTTGGGAAAATCCGGCCAAAACAGAATTGGGTGTACGCTTGCGTGTTGATTCACTCGGGACAATGTTAGAGAAAGACATGTATTTTTCGGATATTGAATTCGACAGTCATGCTTTCAGGGGTTTTGAAGACGTCGAAACCACCTTTGTCGTGAATTTTGAAGACAAGTGGGGAAATGTTTCGGAAACAAAACAAATAACCGGAACTCCGCATTTCGAAACCGAAGTGGCGAAACCCTGGTCCGATCTGCGGACAACAATACCATACGATAACATTGCTGAACTATATGGCACCTACCATTTTGAGAAAGTATGGGACGGCGTAACTTCCGGTGATCATAATGTATATCTTTCCGTATACGGTCAGCCTGGATGTTCGATGACGTTTGATTTGGGGCAGGTAGTGAAACTGAGCCGCATGGCTATGTGGCCTAATGTAGAGCGTCATCGGGAAGCTGCAAGTTCAGTATACGGACAGGTACATATCCATGAGTTTGAAATGTGGGGAACAAAAGCGCTCGATCCTTCAAAACTGCCGCCATCCGGTCCGGATTCATACTGGCTGCACCCGCTTTCCGCCGTGCAAACAGGCCAGACGCTCCCCGATCATACGTTCATGGACGATTGGGTATATCTGGGACGTTACACGATAACGCGGCTTGACTTGTTGGGAGAAAGTCAGGAAGCCATCTATTCGCAAGGAGAGGCAGGTCATCATTTCGAAATTCCCATTGAATATGAACCGGTAAGAATCATCCGTTTCTTTCCGCTTAATGCAGGAGGAACCGCTCCGCCTTCCGGTAATTATTGGCAGATTGGCGAATTAAGTTTCTGGGGCAATACTAAAATTCCACAAGATTAATCCACAAATCAAATAAGTATGAAAAAGATAATCATATTTTTAGCGTTTGTCGCACTCATTACATCGTGCGACAAAATGAACGACATACATCAAAAGTATATAAAAGGAGGTGAGCAGGTTTATCTGGGCAAGTCCGACAGCATTATCACTTACCCGGGTATCGGCAGAGCGAAATTAGTGTGGTATACCAATGCCGATCCCAAAATAGAGTCAACTGTGATTTTCTGGAATTCGCGCCAGGATTCAACGGAACATGTATTCACGCGGACACAAGACGGGGTGCAAAAAGACTCGGCTATCATTGACGGATTGCCTGAAGGTATTCACTTCTTTGAGTTCGTTAATAAGAATAGTCGCGGTGAACGTTCCATCTCGGCGAAAATGGTTGAAGCAACTGTATATGGCGCTGAATATTTGGCTTCGCTAAGCAACAGAAAAATTGACAAGGCTTCTCTTTTCCTGGCTGCGGACAACAGACTGGAGATCGCCTGGGGTAGCGCGCTTGGAACAGTGGTTCGTGTAGAATTGCTGTACAGAAACCTATCGGATGAGGAAACGATGCTACCTGTGACCAATGAAGTCACAAACACAAGAATAACTGATTCTAAGGAAGCCAAAATGAGGTATAGGACACTGATTTTACCTGCAACCAATTGTATTGATACATTTTATCTGGATTATTCCACCATCGAATTTGAAATAAATTCCGAAGTTCCTAAACCGTGGATTGACCTTCGATCATTAATTCCCTACGACAATACTGCGGATTACAGTAGCAGCTATGGATTTGACAAGATATGGTCAGGGTCTTATAATGAACCTTATCTTAGCGTAGGAGGTGGTGACAAAGGATGTTCATTAACCTTTGATCTCGGAAAAGAGTTTAAAATTGACAGAATGGCTTTATGGCATAAGGTTGCCTCTTCTGCTGATCCTCCTGAATGGATATACTGGACATGTAATATCCTGGAGTTTGAGATGTGGGGATGTAAAGAGTTGGATGATTCCAAGCTGGCAGACCATTCTTACTGGTTGCATCCCTTATCCGCAAAGAAGTTTGACGAGACGCTTCCCGACCATACATTTATGGACGACTGGGTGTATCTCGGACGATATTCCGTGCCCCGACTTGACCAGACGGGAGCGCCTTCAAGTGAAATATTAGCTGCAACATTGGCAGGTTGGCAATTTGATATTCCCAAAGAGTGCGAACCGGTGAGAATTATTCGTTTCTTTCCGCTCGCCACCAACAGCACTCCGCCGAGTGGTGAGTGGTGGTTAGGCGAATTAAGTTTTTGGATAAATGAAGAATAAGCGAAAAACATGTTTCCTTGTGTCCTGTTTTCTCGCATCATTTTTTTGCGGGTTGGTTCATGCACAAACAGACGAAAAACAGAGAGCACTTGAATGGGTTTTCGGTGATCTGGTCAAACTGGATCCGGAAATGGTCGAAAAAGTAAGGAATGACACGCATGGCAAACGCCACTACGTGGACAAAGACGGCGACGGAAAACCCGAAGAGGTCTGGTATATTGATATTGCTCCCCGTCATAACGATAATAGACGTCCTTTGCTGGTGCGTGTCATTGATGTGAACGGAAACCTGCGTATGGGCGAGGAGCCGGATTATGCCGGCTATTTGTACATTGCAGACTGGAATGCCGACGGTAGCGTGGACGCCGTTGTCAGTTACGAAGACGTGGACGGCGACGGCGACCTGGATCAAATGGGCATGTTTTACTACGATGCAAATTTTGAAGGAGTACTTGTATGGTGGGGCATAGACCACGACGACGATAATCTCTTGTGGCATGATGTGGATTATTTTTATTATCAGGATCCTTGTCAGGACTTTACCCATTTTGGCGGCAACGAAACGTTTTGTTATTTTCTAATCCGGCCCGGCGACAAGTATTGGACTCCCTTTTACGAAAATCCCTTCCTGTTTTATGACCTTAATGGCGACGGTATCACCGATGAAACAATTAGAAATGAAGGGAATGGAAATGCGATTTACACGTTGCGCCACAGCTTCAATTTAGACAACGATGCAACCAAAGATTCGCCCCGCGATTTTGATGTATCAATGACTGCACATGCACCGGGTTGGACTTTGGAGCAAAAGGTGCCGTCTTTCATGGGAGGCTTCGACGATAAGGATAATAAATACACCTTGACAATGGAACCTCGCCATACCGAAGTGCTAACCATCCAAGGTATACAAACGCTTCCCATCTTAAAAAGGAAAGAAGCGCCGGCATTTTATAGCGATGTGGTTTGGGGCAGAGTACTGATGACATGGGACGAAAACGATCTGAATATCGCATGGACAGGACCTGACATTGAGCGCTGGGAAGGCGTCATTGCTGCGCCTTCAACAGACAAGGGATTTGAGTTTCCGCCAGTCGGAGGTCCCAATTGCGGGCCGTTCAACAAGCGTTACGAGTTGGTTTTGAATCCGGCATCCGCAAACGAATACTATTATTCCCCGTCCGACAGTCGTATTCACATCAAAAACAGCGACAGAACATGGATCAAGGTTGATTACGATTACGATCAGAATACCGATATGTATTATTTGTGGTCGGATACCGATAAAGACGGTATACTGGATAAAATAGAAGTTGATATTAATGGCGACGGCAAATTTGACGATTCGTGGACGCTTGATGTATCTTCTGTTCAACCGGTTCAATGGAATTATTGGGATTTGAGCAAATACTACGCTCCGGTCATTGTCAACGAGACTCCGTTAGTGTATCAGTTGAACCGGACGGTGGAGAAAGCAGCAAAAACCATCCGTCCGGACACCGAAAAAGCGCCTGCCTGGACGATGATCGAAAACAAAATGAGAACGGAAGCGCTCTCGGAAGAATTATCCGAAAGACTGCTTAACAGCGACGCTTCGATCCTTTATTACATGCGAATAGCAACCGATTACGAAATTGCCCGATTGAAAAAGGTATACGGGAACAAGACATTTTGGAAAAATTTTGACCTCGCCCGCGGACGGAACGACATACCGGGAATGGTTCGGTTGCTTGTCGAAACATTCAAGATAACGCCTGCGACTGATAACTATTCCGATTGGATAAAGCATCTACGTAAAAAACCCGAACCTGCAAAAAGGACGTTGTGGGATAACACATGGCAACCTCCAAATTGGGGCTGGGAATCGGAGAAGGCTGCTTTCCGTTGCTACGACGGACATTTCGATTTATTTGCCAAACGAGTGGATACGCTGATCTACGCTGTAGCGGTGAAGGATAACTGTCACATAGAGCAGTCGTGGGGAATGGACATCCTGCATGTTGGCGAAACCGGCGGATGCGGCGGCTTGATCCTGTATGTAGATAATGTGCCATATCCCGTACGGCACAATGTTGACGGCGACCCCGTTTTCACCGGACGGCTGGTAATGGAAACGCCCGATACGGTATCGCTCGAATTGACCGCCACCGGCGTCGGTCCGAAGGATGCACCTTATACGGTAATTATCAGCGCTTCCGCTATTGCAGGAAGGTACGACTCCCCCATCGAAGTGACTGTCGAAGGCAAAGGCGAACGCTCGTTAAAACTCGGAATAGGGTTGAATGTACTTACCACGGAGCGGTATTTTATGGACAAAACCGAAGGAATTATGGGCGCTTGGGGGTTTCAGGATCCCGAAATCGGCTGGATCGGGACAGGTGTTATTTTCCCAGCCGAACGATTCTTGTATTCAGACGATCAGCCGGACGAGCATCGCGTGGTACTGAAATACGACAAAGGTGAAACCGTTCGATATCATATACGCGGTGACTGGTTGCGTGCTCACCGGTTTCCCGTTGCTCCCGGTGTGAAGGAATGGCAGGACACATTGATTAGAACAGCAGCAGCAGTTAATAAGTTTTAAATAATCAACTATGCGTCACTTTTTTCTTTATCTTTTCAGTTTTTATTTAACGGTTTCTCTTTTTGCTCAAAAGCCTGATAATCTCGTGATCCCGCCCTTTCAGCAGGTGCCGGAAAGAAAACCGCAATTCCCTTTAAAAACAGACCGTATGATCTATTCGGACAGTCTTGTTTCTTTAGCGAATGAAAATATCCAACAGGATTCCCGGATAAGAGCGATCAGGGACAGTATCCTTCAAGCGGCCGACAAATGGTTATCCTTTACGGATGATGAACTTGTCGTCCTGATGCCGGATGCACGGGTTCCCCGTGATTTCGATCTTTCACCCAAAGGTTGTCCAGTCCATGGCGATTCGGTGTTTAAATTAGGTCGTAGTCCCTGGATCATTGATTTGAGTCATCCTTTTCAAGTGAGATGTCCGATTGATGGCCAGTTGTTTCCCTCGAATGATTTTGCTTCCTATTACGCAAGTGATTTCAAGGACAAAAAAGACTGGAATACGGATTATACGGACGATGGTTGGGGCTGGTTGTCGCCGGAAGGTGAACGTTTTTGGTTTGTGGCTTATTCGAATCAAGTGATTTGGGGCAATATTGTACCCGGACTATTAAGTCTGGCACGCGCTTATTTTCTTTCGGGTGACACCAGGTATGCTTCCAAAGCTGCTTTCATGTTGTATCGCATGGCATCGGTCTATCCTTCGATGAATCACGAGGATCAGTCACGGTATGGCTTATACTCGAAAAGTCGAGGATCCCGGTGGCCCGGTAAAATCATGAATCATATTTCGGAAACATACATAATCGAATGTGCTGCAGAGGCTTATGATTTGGTTTGGGAAACCATTGACACCAATCTGTCTTTACAAAAACGCACGGGAAAGTCCGGCGAAGAAATCAGGGCATTTATCGAGGCCAATCTTTTAGAAGATGCGATGGAAGCCTTCGAAGATGGCAAAATATTAGGAAATTTCGGTATGCATCAGAGCGCCATGATTACCGTACATTTGTCGCGTCAACATGCCGGAATGGAAAAGGCAATTCACAGCATGTTCTACGAACCCGTTCCCCATTCGCTGAAAGACGGAATAAGATATGCCATGTACAATCAAATCTTCCGGGACGGGATTCCTTCAGAGTCTCCGGATTACAATGTAGGCTGGGTCAACACGCTATTGAAAGTTGAGGGGAAATTACCGGCAGGTTATAAAGAATTGCTTACTACATTTCGGTTCAAACAAATGTTTGATGCGCCACTGGATATGATTGCCATCGGAAAATATACCCCCGACATCGGAGATTCAGGGTCTGTTTTTGGAGGAATATCAGTCCCTTCCTCGACAAGTTATTATCAGGCCTACAGTTTGTACCATGAACCGCGTTATCTGCCATGGATCAAAATGTTGAAACCGAATAGTTCCGACGATTCTTTCCGATCGATTTTTCGACAACCGCTTCCTGATTTTCCCGCGTTGGAAGACGGTCGTGCTATTGATATTCAGCCATCGCGTCTGATGGCGGGTTACGGGTTGGGTATCCTGAACAACAAAGCAGACAAAACGGCGGTTGCATTTACCTACGGCAAGCATTACTGGCATGTTCATTGGGATTATTTGAACATTGAGGTTTTTGCGAACGGACAAAAAATGATGCCAGACCTGGGTTATCCCGAAGGGGCAAACGACTTTATATCGGGCAGATACACATGGTCATGGAATACTGTTTCGCACAATACGGTTGTGGTAGATCAAAAGCGTCAGGAAAGAGCATTTCCCGGCGTGTTGCATGATTTTGCCAACGGCAGTTTTGCCCGTACGATGGATGCGTCTTCCCGCGTTTATGAAAACACTTCGGAATACAGACGAAACATGATCATGGTGGATACGGAAGACGGGCAAAGTTATTTAGTTGATTTTTTTGATGTTTGTGGCGGTACGCGGCATGACTATTTATTACACGGGCCTCCGGGAAGTACCTATTGTAATGATGATGAATGGAGTGACGTTTTCGAGGGTTCTTTTGCCGGAACAACAGTGGAACCGGGATATTTATATGACGACGAAAGTCTTCAACAGAGAGGAATAGAAGTCGGGTATATTAACTATAAAGGATCTGGCTTTCAGCATTTATTTCATGTCAGGCAACTGAAAAACGGGAAGGGGATATTGGAATATCGCCATATCAATGATGAAGATGCACGGCTGCGTATTTTCCCGCTATCAACGGGGGAGCAGGATATCTATATGGCCGATGCATACGATAAGCCACGGGCAAAAAGTCACATCCTCAAATATATGATTTGTTCGAGGAAAACCGACGGGAATATCCCTTTGGCAAGTACTTTTGTGAGTGTATTGGAACCCTATCAAGGCGAAAAGCACATCCTCGCTGAAACACGATTAACCAAACTGGACATGGGGAACGGGCATGTTGTGGTGGTGGAACGCGACCATCATACGGATATTATCATTTATGACCCTTCCGGTTCAACGAAAAAACTCAATCGTTACAATCTTCAGACGGATGCCGTCAGTACGGTAGCGACTTTTAACAAATCGGGCGCATTAACCCGTGCCTTCTTCAGTTGCGGTTCTTATCTTCATTGCCAGCGGGAAAAATTCTCAGCCGAAACAGTCAGGGGTAAAGTTATTTCTTTTGATGCTTTGGAACGAACGTTTCAAGTAGAAATGGAAGAAAACGGCAGGGTTCCCGAAAAAGGAATATCGGGTCAAATTGCGCATTTCACGAATGATTTCAGAACAACCGTGCATCCTTTATCATCGGTGAATGTTTCCGGTAAGCTATTGAACATAAAGGTTAAAGATGATTTCCTGATCGGATATTTCCGTGTTCGGGAAATCAACGGAAACAGACTGACACCTGACGATAACTACATGCCGTTTACCGAACATTATCACGGAGCCACGATTCTTGATAAAAATTATCGCCCATCGGTTGTTGTTGCGGATGTGAATAACGGGTTCAGATTAATGGAACCTGTTGAATTACCCTTAAAAATGGGGGATGAAGCCTGGATTTGCAACATCGGTATTGGCGATCAGTTTGTTATCAAACCTGTTTTTTCATGGGAAAGGGTTTTACCCGAATAAGGACGAATAAAACAGTTGAATACAGGCGCCCGATAATCTTCCACGCTTGTTTTGTTTTCATCAACCGAAGTCGAAGTAAACGAAGCAATCCAGAAAAAAAGCGCCTCAATATTTTTTGGCCACAAAGATTTTTATTTTTCAAAAAAAATAATTTACTTTGCATTGTCAAAAAAAATAATTTCAGGACATGCACATAGCCAATCCCATTTACGACGTAGTCTTCAAGTACATGCTCGAAGACAACAAGGTAGCAAAGCTCTTTCTGTCCGCCATTATTGGCGAGACGATTGAGGAGCTGGCGTTTAGCGCACAGGAACATACGGTGGAAATCAAGCCCTCACCAGAGAAAAATGTGCCGCTGACGGTTTGCCGGCTCGACTTTTCCGCGAAGATAAAGACCGAAAACGGTTTCAAAACCGTGATTATTGAACTTCAGAAAGCGAAATACTTAGCCGACCTGATGCGGTTCAGACGGTATCTGGGGATTCATTACCAAAGCGAAGATAACACTTACGGCGACAAACAGGATAGGGCGCGGCAAATCTTCTGCATC
>Ga0082212_10004306_pt1 | contig 19762 bp, 14 predicted proteins | sample TergutNt197P3_FD_71548 | JGI IMG/M metagenome (GOLD analysis project Ga0082212, IMG submission 71548) | Neocapritermes taracua P3 segment gut microbial communities from Petit-Saut dam, French Guiana - Nt197 P3 | ecosystem: Host-associated > Arthropoda: Insects > Digestive system > Gut ... | reverse complement strand
GAACTGGATGTTTTCGTGCATCAATTCGTCGAAGCACCTGATCACCAAGTCAATGCCCTTGTGGTAGGCAAGGCGGGTTATCATCGCGACTATTTTAACGTCTTCCCTCTCCTCAAGCCCAAGGCTGTTCTGCAGCCCCGCTTTGTTCTTTTTCTTGTCATCGATGCTTTTCAAATTGTATTTGGCAAATATTTGCTTGTCAGTCTTCGGGTTGTACAGCTTTTCGTCTATGCCGTTCAATATCCCGGAGAACTTGTACGAATTTTCCTTAACGATGTTGTCAAGCCCCCTGCCATAGAATTCGTACTGTATCTCCTCCGCGTAGGAGGGGCTCACCGTCGTCAGCCTGTCGCAAGCAACAACTGCGGCTTTCATCAGGTTAATGCAGCCCTTGTACTCCAAAAGCCCTGTGAATTTTTCGCCGATGCCGAACAAGTCCGTCAAAATCCTCAAGTCGAACTCGCCCTTGTACTCTATGTTGTGAATGGTGAAAACCGTCCTCAGCCGGTCGTACTCAGGCCATCCCCCGTAGTAGGACTTGAGGTATACCGGCACCAGCGCTGTCTGCCACTCGCTCACGTGCAGGATGTCTGGCTCAAAATCTATGAACTTCAGCGAATCAAGCGCTGCTTTGCAGAAATAAGAAAAACGCTCGCCGTCGTCGAAATAGCCGTAATACGCGTCCCGCATGAAATACTCCTGGTTGTCGATGAAATAATAGTCCACCCCGTCATGGTTCAGCTTGTACACTCCTGCGTATTTCTTCCTCCACGAAAGCGAAGTTTCAAATTCTGCGACCTTCTCCATCCGGTCAAAATACTGTTCCTTCGCGAGTTTGTAAAGAGGAAGCATTACAGCTGAACTTACCCCCTCTTTCTTAAGGGCTTTGGGCAGTGCGCCAAGCACGTCGCCAAGCCCCCCGCTTTTCGCGAAAGGCATCGCTTCGCTGCCGATAAATAATACGTTCATTCCATGCACCTTTCTTTTTTGTTAGCGCTTTGAGCCTGCAAACCGCTAATGCTAAACTATGCTCCTCTTTTCAACGACCACCGGGTATTTTTCGTGCCCGATGAGTTTCTGCCCTTCCCTCACGATGACGTCTTTGTCTATTATGACGTACTGCAGCTCCACGTCGTTCATAATCTCGGCGTTCTGCATCACGATGCAGTTCCTCACCACGGTGCCTCTCCCTATTTTCACCCCGCGGGAAATGATGCTATCCTCCACGATCCCCTGGATTTTGCACCCGTCCGCCACGATTGAATCCTTGACGCGGCACCCCCTGCAGTAAAGGGTCGGCACGCTGTCCTTCACTTTGGTGTAAATGGGCCTTTCAAACGCAGTGTCGCGGAAGCTGCTTTTCAGGAAATTCATGTTCGCATTCATGTAACCGGTCACGTCGCTGATTTCAAGCAGCTGCTTATCGTAATGGTAGCCTTTTATCATCAGGTTGCCCTTCAGGTAGTCCAAGATGTCGTAGTAAAAGCTGTACCCGCCGCGGGCTATGCAATCCGAAACCAAAGCCTCCAGCAAAGACTTTTTGATAACGAAAATGCCTGCGCTCCATGTGGCCTCCTGCCTTGTTATGTCGTCCTCGTTTCCGCGTATCCCAGTAAGCCTCATGTTTTCATCAAAGCTGAAGACAGGTATCCCCAAGGGCACCTTTTTGTATCCGTTCAGCGAGCTTGCGTAGACCGCAGTGACGTCCGCGCCGCTTTTGACGTGGGTGTAGAGCAGCTCCTCGTAGTCAAGCGAGAAGCATACGACGCTTGAGCCCGTCATGATAACGTGCTCTGCCACAGTCCTTTTGATAGAGTGCAAGTTGCGGGCCAGAGCCTCGGCAGTCCCTTTGTACAGCCCCGCGTTCTCGGGCATCCCAGGCTGCGAAAGGGGCGTGAGTATGCGGATGCCTCCGATTTTCCTGTTAAGGTCCCAGTCGTTGCCAGCCCCCACATGGTCCACAAGGGAGTGGTAGTTGTTCTTGGTTATGATCGAAATGTCGTTAATCCCCGAATTGACCAAACCGGATATCACAAAGTCGATGATCCTGTATTTCCCTGCAATGGGCAGCGACGCCAATGTCCGCAGCTGAGTCAGCTCGCGCAGGTTCTCCCTGTCGTTGTACGCAAAATTGATTCCCAAAACATTCAGCACTGTGCTTCACCTTCTTCCTTACCAGGCAAGTTGCCGGAAACAGTCTGCCCAACTTCCACTTCAGCGTGGTCCCCTATCGAAGACCCTCTCCCCACCACAGTTATGTTCTGCCTGCGGCTTGCATCGTCCATGCCCTCGGCAACCCCTACCCTGGCGCCGGCCCCTATGACGGATTCGGGCGCAAGTATGGAGTATTCGACGACTGCGCCCTCCCTTACAGTCGCGTTTGGCATGATGATTGACTGGTTTACGAGTGCGCCTTTTTCCACCGTTACCCCGGGGAAAAGTATACTCCGTTTAACCATCCCGTCTATCTTGCAGCCCTCCGTCACGTACGAGTTCTCAATCACCGAGTCGCCGCCTATGAACTGGGGCGGCAGGACGTTGTTCCTCGAATACATCTTCCACAGCGGGTCGTCAAGCTGAATCGGGACATTTGGGTCCAGCAGATCCATGTTCGCCTCCCACAGGGATTCAATGGTTCCGACGTCCTTCCAATAGCCTTTGAATTCGTAGGCGAAAAGCCTCTCCCCCCCATCCAGCATGCTGGGGATGATGTCCTTGCCGAAATCGTTTTCCGATTCCTCGTCGTTTTCGTCCCTCGACAGGTACTCCCGGAGCTTTTTCCAAGTGAAAATGTACACACCCATGGAAGCAAGCGTACCCTTTGGGTTTTCAGGTTTCTCCTCAAACTCGAATATGCGGAAATCGGCATCCGCATTCATGATTCCAAACCTCGAAGCCTCCTCGTAAGGGACATTGAGGACTGAAATGGTGCAGTCTGCCTTTTTTTCCTTGTGGTAGTTAAGCATCCATCTGTAGTTCATCTTGTAGATGTGGTCGCCCGAAAGCACTACTATGTATTCAGGGTTGTAGGTCTCGATGTAATGTATGTTCTGGAATATGGCGTTGGCTGTGCCTTTGTACCACTCCCCGTGCGATCCCTTGATGTGCGGCGGCAGTATCGTCACCCCGCCAAAAAGCCTGTCGAGGTCCCAAGGCTGCCCGCTCCCAATGTACGTGTTCAGCTCCAGCGGTTGGTATTGGGTAAGGACCCCGATGGTGTCGATGCCTGAATTGACGCAGTTCGACAAGGTGAAATCGATGATCCGGTACTTGCCCCCAAAGGGTACGGCAGGTTTTGCCACGGAATTCGTCAAAACGCCCAGACGGCTACCTTGGCCTCCCGCAAGAAGCATAGCGATGGTTTCTTTTTTTACCATTCCCAGCATAAATTATACCTCCTGAATTTTTTTCCAAATACTTGTGCTCAGACCTGGTATGTTTGCCACGGAGTTTCTGATGGTTGGGGAAGCGTTCCCCTTCCCTCCGAATTTTGCCTGCTCTGAAGAAAACAGCAATTTGTACTTTTCTGATTTGCCCAGCTTCAGCTTGTACTTTAAGTGGGTTACGGCAGCAAAATTCGAGACGATCACTAGCTCGCTGCCGCTTTTGTCCCTTCTCTTGAAAGACAGGACGTTGTTCCTGCTGTCGTCTGCGTCAAGCCATTCGAAGCCGTCCCAACTGTCGTCCATTTCCCAAAGCTCGCTGTGCTTTTTGTAGAACCTGTTCAGTTCCCTGACGAATTTGTGGAACTGGCTGTGGGCGGGGTAGCCCAAAAGGTTCCAGTCCAGCTCGCTTTTGTAGTCCCATTCGGAAAACTGGGCGAACTCGCCCCCCATGAAAAGCAGCTTTTTGCCGGGATGCACCATCATGTACGCCAAATACGCCCTCAAACTGGCAAATTTCTCTTCGTATTCGCCCGGCATTTTGTTTATCAACGACCCCTTCATATGGACGACTTCGTCGTGGGAAAGGGGCAGGATATAGTTCTCCGAGGTGAAGTACGTCATTACGAACGTCAGCTTGTTGTGGCACCCGTGCCTGAAATACGGGTCGCATTTTATGTACTCCAAGGAATCGTTCATCCAGCCCATGTTCCACTTGAAGTTGAACCCAAGGCCGCCAACGTCTGGTGGTTTTGTTACGAGGGGCCATGCCGTCGACTCTTCCGCTATCATCAGCGCATGTGGAAAATGCTTAAAAATCGCCTTGTTGAGTTCTCTGGTGAAGTCGATTGCTTCGAGGTTTTCGTTCCCGCCATAAATGTTCGGCTGCCACCTGCCGTTCCTTCCGTAGTCAAGGTACAGCATCGACGCAACAGCGTCCACCCGCAGGCCGTCTATGTGGAATTTGTCAAACCAAAACAGGGCGTTTGAAATAAGGAAGCTTTTGACCTCGTTCCTTCCCCAGTCAAAAATCATCGTCCCCCAGTCCTTATGCTCGTTTTTCAGCTCCTCCCTGTATTCGTAACAGTAATCGCCGTCAAACCGGTGAAGCCCGGCTTCGTCTTTAGGGAAATGCCCAGGCACCCAGTCCAGTATCACCCCGATGCCGCTCAAATGGCACTCGTCCACAAACGCCATGAATCCGTCAGGCGTCCCGTACCTGGACGTGGCGGCATAGTAGCCGGTGCACTGGTACCCCCAAGAACCGTCATAAGGGTATTCGGACATGGGCATGAGCTCAATATGGGTGTACCCCATGTCCTTGACATAAGGGATGAGTTCTTCAGCCATCTTGTAGTAATCAAAATAGTTCCCGTCGCTGTATTTCCTCCAAGAGCCGAAATGAACCTCGTAGATGTTGACAGGCTCGCTGTATGCCGATTTTTTCTCAAGGGCCTTCTTCCACTTATTGTCTCTCCACTCGTACTTGTCCAGCAAAAACAGTTTTGACGCCGTGGCAGGCCTAAGCTCGCTGTGGTACCCGTAGGGGTCTGCCCTGAAGACCGTTTCCCCCGAGCCGTCATCAATAAGGTACTTGTACGGCTCGAATTCTTCAAGGCCAGGAATAAAAGCTTCCCATAGCCCCTGCTTCGTGACCTTTTCCATCGGGTTGCTGAAAGACCACCCGTTGAAGCTCCCTGCCACGCAGACTCTTTTTGCATTAGGGGCCCAGGTGCGGAATACAAAACCGTGCGCACCCCCCCTTTCTTCAGGATGCGCACCCATTAATTCATATGCCTTGTGCGCAGTGCCCTGATGAAATAGATAGATTTGATACTCCAACGAAGTATTTTGTTTGTTGTCCATCGGTTCCTCCATATGGTGCGCAAAATTTTCAACAATATAATTATAATTCATTCAAACCGTTTTTTCAACAATTTTGAAATGGGAATCATAAATTTCTCAAAGCAGCAACGCATTCGCAATGTTTTGTAAACGGGAAATTGTCATAGGCTTTTATCCTTTCAGGTTTGTACCCGTAATACTGCAGGCTGTACAAGTTCTCTGCAAAAGACTTGGGGTTGCAGGAAATGTACAGTATCTGCCCTGCGCCGTACCCTGCAATTTTCTCAAGGGCTTTCGGATGCACCCCTGCACGGGGAGGGTCAAGCACAATTACTTCCGGCTTTTCGTCGAGCTTCCTCATAACTTCAAACACGTCCCCCTCGAAAAACTCGCAGTTGCGCACCCCGTTCCTTTCTGCGTTCTCCCTTGCCAAGACTACTGCTTCGGGGACAAGCTCAATGCCGATGACTTTTTTTGCTTTTTGGGCAAGGACCTGCGATATCGTCCCCGTTCCGCAATAGAGGTCAAATACTGCCTTGTCCTGAAAATCGCCCATCATGGCAACCGCCTCAGTGTACAGCCTTTCCGCAGCAGCCACGTTCGTCTGGAAAAACGAAAAAGCGCCGACCTTGAAATCCAGATCCATAATGCGCTCAGTATAATAGTCCCTGCCCCACAAAACGTTCAATTTGTCGCAATTGATGAAATCGGCAAGCCCGTCGCATATTGTGTTAAGTATTCCAACAATATGGTTGTTAATCTTTAAATTAAGTAACACCTCCACATACTCGGAAGCGTGGAAACTCTCTTGGGAAGACGTGACAATGTTGACCAACAGCTCCTTTGTCCTAACGCCTCGCCGCATGACCAAGTGCCGCAAAAAACCCCTGTGGGTTTTTTTGTTGTAAAAAGAATACCCTTTTTCTTTGCAAAACTCCAGCGTTGCTGACAGCGCGGCATTGAAGTCGCTGTCCACAATCTGGCACTGGTCCACAGTTGCAACCGACATGAATTTCTGCTTCCTGTGCATTCCAAGGGACAGCTCCTCGCCTTTGGCCATGTTGCCAAAGGTGTACTCCATCTTGTTCCTGTACCTGTACATGTCCGGGCTGCCGCCTATCCCCAAGTATTCGCTGAAATCGATGCTCTTCTCTTTCAGGAGCCTTTTAACCTCGTCGTTCTTTGCACACAGCTGGTCTTCATAGCCAATCCCTTGGTAGCTGCATCCCCCGCAAAACTCGTTGTGGGCGCATGCGCCCAGCTGCAAATTATTGTTACCTGCCATATTTTCCGTAAAACTCCTTCTTTAGCTCTAAAAACCTGCCGCTGTCAATTGCTTCCCTAATTTTCGCCATCGTTTCAAGTAAATAATAAATGTTGTGCGTAGAAAGCAGTGTTGAAGAAAGCATCTCGTTCGACTTGAAAAGGTGGCGCAGGTACGCCCTTGAGTAGTTTCTGCATGCATAGCAGCCGCATTCTGCGTCCAACGGCGAAAAATCCCTTTCGTACTGGGCGTTTTTTATCGAAATGTTCCCGAAAGGCGTCATTGCCACGCCGTGCCTCGCAAGCCTAGTCGGGAGGACGCAGTCGAACATGTCAATGCCGCGCTCCACTCCCTCAAACAGGCAGTCCGGGCTGCCCACCCCCATCAAATAGCGGGGCCTGTCCTTCGGCAACAGCTCCACAGAACTGTCAAGCACGTCGTACATCGCCTCTTTCGGTTCCCCGACGCTGAGCCCCCCGATAGCGTAGCCCGGCAAATCAAGCTCAGTAATGCCGCAGGCGCTCTCATGCCTCAGGTCCTTGTAGACGCCCCCCTGCATTATCCCGAAGAGTGCCTGCCTTTCAGTGTTTTTATGGTGCTCTTTGCACCGCGCAAGCCACCTAGTGGTCCTCTCGGATGACCTTTTGACGTATTCCCAGTCTGCCGGGTAAGGCGCACACTCGTCGAACGCCATAACAATGTCAGAACCGAGGGCGTTTTGTATTTCCACCGACTTTTCCGGCGACATCATGTGTAGCGACCCGTCGACGTGGGAGCGGAACTCCACGCCTTCCTCCCTGATCTTTCGAAGGCCTGCAAGGCTAAACACCTGAAAACCACCGCTGTCGGTCAAAACCGAACCGGCCCAGTTCATGAACTTGTGTATCCCCCCTGCTTCCCTAACGATTTCATGCCCCGGCCGCAGATAGAGGTGGTACGTGTTCGACAGTATGATCCCTGCCCCCATGCCCGCCACGTCCTCCGGCTTCATGGCTTTGATTGTCGCCGCGGTCCCCACAGGCATGAACACCGGCGTCTCAACAGTGCCGCGCAGGGTGTTCAGCCTCCCGCGCCTAGCCCTGCCGTCGGTTTTCAGCAATTCAAATTGGACTGGATGCTTCAATTGATCACCTCAGTGGTACATTTTGTCAATCAAACACATTTTGCAAAAACACCCACAACTTTAAGTACGTCTTCCTCGTTGATCCAGTAGTGAGTTGCCAGCCGCATCAAACCGTCTTCGGGCGGGTTTGCCAAGACGCCGTTTTCATCAAGGGCAGCCATGACCGCGTCGACCGAGATGCCCTCGTCCATGGCAAAGAAGACAAGGTTTGCGTGGACGTCACCCGGTTCGCAGCTGATTCCGCTGATTTGGCTAAGCTTGTTTGCAAGCAGCACCGCGTTTTTGCGGTCTTCCCCGAGCCTGCCTGTCATGTCGCGCAGGGCAATCAGCCCGGCAGCGGCCAGCATCCCCGTCTGCCTCATCCCGCCGCCCATGATCTTCCTGCGCCTGCGGGCGAGATCGACAAAATCTTTCGTACCCACCAGCATTGACCCTATCGGAGCGCAAAGGCCCTTGGAGAGGCAAAACATAACTGAGTCGGCGTATTTGGTTATCTCTGCCGCGCTCACGCCCAAGTAATCCGCTGCATTGAACAGGCGGGCGCCGTCAAGGTGGATTGGCAAGCCGTAGCTTTTCGCGGTCTTATGGACTGCAGCCATGCTGTCCAACGGAATAACGCGCCCGTCAGAATGAGCCGTCTCCATGCAGACGAGCCCCGTAGGCGGGTAATGGAAATCAGACGGGTCTTTCCTGATTCGTGATTCCACCTTCGCCGCATCCGGCGAGCTGCCCCTGCCCTCAAGCGTCTGCAGCTGTACTCCGGCTATGATGGCAGGAGCACCCGCCTCATCGTGAGCGATATGGCAGTCGCCGTAGATAATGACCTCGTCGCCCCGCCGACAATGTGTAAACAGGGCAAGCTGGTTGCCAAAGGTTCCCGAAGGGACAAAAACCGCAGCTTCCTTGCCTGCCATCTCAGCAGCAAGGCGTTCAAGTTCATTTGTAGTTTCGTCGTCGCCGTAGACGTCGTCCCCAACTTCGGCAGACGCCATCGCAGTGCGCATAGCATCCGTCGGTTTTGTTACCGTGTCGCTCCTCATGTCGATAATTTTCATGTTTTTACCACCTTTCGCTTTTTATGTATAAAGAACATACCGACCGTTCATCTGTTAAGCTCCTTGTCAAAATATTTCCGCTTTAAAAACCTGTCTACAGACATTTCTGGATAGTCTGCGAGTATGCCACGCAATCCAACTGTGCAATCCTTTTTTTCGTCAACAGGCTCTATAGTAACAATATTGGTGTCCATAATTCTCTCAACCATCTTAAAAACCTCCTTTTAGAATACTATTTTCTTCGCAATAATGCTCCGCGTTTATATTGTACCACGATAAAGCCGCTTATCAAAGCACATTTTTCACTACAGAATCAACATTGCGTCCCCGTAGGAAAAAAACCTGTATTTTTCTGCTACGGCAACACGGTATGCCTCCAAAACGCCCTCTCTTTGGTAAAACGCCGACACCAGCATCAGCAAGGTTGATTTCGGAAGGTGAAAATTGGTTATAAGGCTGCTCACCATTTTGAACTCGTATCCTGGGTAAATGAAAATCCCTGTGCTGCCTCTTCCCGCTTTCAGCCTGTATTTTCCTGAGCTGTCTGACTCGGCGGCGCTTTCGAGGGTTCTGGCAGACGTGGTCCCAACACAGATCAGCCTTCCCCCTGCTCCCTTCGCCTGGTTGATTATTTCGGCGCTCTCCTCGTCTATCTCATATTCTTCAAAATGCATCTTGTGGTCTTCAATGTTTTCACACTTGACCGGCCTGAAGGTGCCGATCCCCACATGGAGCGTCAGGAACGCCGTCTTGACTCCCATGCCCCGAGCCATATCCAAGAGCTCTTCCGTGAAATGAAGCCCCGCCGTAGGCGCTGCCACCGAGCCTTCTGCCTTGCAGTAAACCGTCTGGTACCTGCTCTTGTCCAAAGGTGCGCTCTCCCTCTTTATGTAAGGCGGAAGGGGCACTTTTCCAAACTCTTCAAGCCTGTCCAAAAAAGCTCCTTCATACGTAAAACGCGCAAGCCTGGTCCCGTCTTCGCCCCCATCTGTAATTTCAGCTTCGAATTTCGTGCCGCCGCTTGAAAAATCCACTGCGTCGCCTGTTTTCAGCCTCTTTCCCGGCCGTGCAGCAATTTCCCAAACGTCGCCACAAACTCGCTTGACCAGCAGGAATTCAACCTTGGCGCCGGTCTGCCGCTTGATGCCGTATAGCCTTGCCGGGATCACTTTTGAGTTGTTCATCACTAGGCAGTCCCCTTTGTTCAAGTAATCCAATACGTTGCAGAAATGCCTGTGCTCAATTTTCCCTGTATTCCTGTCCAGCACCAAAAGCCTTGAGCCGTCCCGTTTTTCTGCGGGCTGCTGGGCGATTAGCTCTTCCGGGAGGCGGTAGTCGAAGTCGTCGATGTGCATCAGCTGCGCTCCTTACTGTATTTTTATGCCCTTGAAGTAGTATTTCAGTATTTCTTCAAATGTGAACCCCTGTTCAGCCATGGCGATTGCGCTGTCCTGCGGCATCCCTACGCCGTGCCCGTACCCTGACCCGTTGAAAACAACAGGCCCCTCCGACACCGACTCAAGCTTTTGGGTTTCAACCTGCTTGTCGGCGGCAAGCTTTATGCTCGAACCTGCGGAAAAGACGTACAGGTCGGAAAGCTTCTTCTTATTTATGCTCATGTCTGCGCCCATCATGCATATGCCGTCGTTGATTCCAGGGAACACCGTAGCCTTTCCGTCGCTCAACGCTGGATTTGACAAAATCCCCGATGGTTGGGTGTTTTCGCTGCCCCCCAAGTGAAACATCATGGATTTGACGTTTCCGCTCCCAAAGACAACCCTCACGTTTTCACCTACAAGGGTTGCGGTTCCAGACGCCCCTTTGATCTCAAGGGCACTCGCAGCGCCCGCAGAATTCCTCCCTTTTATTGACACGCTCTGCACATTGCCCACATAGTAGCCCGCCATTTCAAGCTTCGACCTGATCTCATGAAAAGTCACAGAATAGCTCCAAGCGTAATCGGGGGAGTATTCGTCTGCAATCCCAACGAGCCATGGCGCGTCGCCGCCCCAGACTTCCGTGCCGGACTGGGTATGGCCGCCGCTGTTTTTGAAGAAATACCCTGCGGCAGGCTTGCCGCCATAGGTGAGGGCAAGCCCTGCTGTTTCGTCCACCGCCCTGCTTGTATTTTCGTATTCGCCCGCGTAGCCTTCGTAAACTTGGCAATGAATGCCCGTGCAGAAGTCAAAACCGTCCTCCTTGTGCTTGCCCAAGTTGCCCGTGGCAAAGCTTCTGGCTGCCACAGCCTGCGCCTTCAGTGCCTCCATTGGGCTTCCATGCCCCATCTCGGAGTTTATTACTCCGTACAGGTAGTCCTCCAGTTCGATGTAATTGACAACGTTCATCGTTCCGTTGCCAAGCGGGTAAAAGCACAAAGCCCCCCTGTAGGGTTTCCCGTTGAATTTAACAATGCCGTAAGCGTCCATCGAAGCTATGCAGGTGCCAGTGTCAAATGCTTCGTATGCCACATCTCCGAAGCCGTCGATGGCAACAATGCTCCGGTTTTCCATCTTAACAGTCAGCTGCCCGCATTCCGGCAGCCGCAAAACCTCTTCCATGCCGCCAGAAACAGCCTGCGCCAGCATGATCCCGCCGTCTGCCGTAACGGTGCACGACGAAACAGCCGTGCTCCCGTAGCCTATCCCAATTTTTACGTACTGCTCCTGCGATGCCGCAGAAGACAAGCCGGCTAAAAAGACGAATGCGCAAAGCAGCGCCGCTGCCATGCCTGCTGAAATTTTCCCCATTTCCTGCTCCTACAACAAAGTCATCTGCTCGTCCAAAAACGTTATCCCAAGATGTTTGTACGCCTGCTCCGACACCACCCTGCCCTTTTGCGTTCGGTGCAGGAACCCCGCCTGTATCAGGTAGGGCTCGTACACGTCTTCTATTGTGACCCGTTCCTCGCCCAGCGCAGCCGATATGGTGTCTATGCCCACAGGGCCGCCCTTGAACCTCTCTATGATTACTTTCAGGATGTCCCGGTCAAGGCTTTCAAGCCCCATCCCGTCTACCCCCAGAGCCAAAAGGGCTTTGTCTGTTATGCCGGTGTCAATGCTGCCTTTCCCTTCGACTTGACTGAAGTCCCTCACCCTCTTCAAAATGCGGTTTGCGACCCTGGGCGTCCCCCTGGACCGCTTTGCCATCTCCAACACAGAAGCTTCGTCCGCTGCAATCCTAAGTATGCCCGCAGAGCGCCGCAGTATCTTTATGAGTTCGTCGACTGTGTACATTTCAAACTTGCTGACGATCCCAAACCTGTCACGCAGCGGCGCAGACAAGCTCCCAGCCCTCGTGGTGGCGCCTATCAGCGTGAACTTGGCAAGGTCGATCCTTATGGATCTAGCAGAAGGGCCTTTGCCTATGATGATGTCAAGCGCGAAATCTTCCATAGCTGCGTACAGCACTTCTTCAACCGCCCGGTTCAGCCGGTGTATCTCGTCTATGAACAGAACGTCGTTTTCGTTCAAGTTGGTAAGTATGGCTGCCAAGTCGCCTGCGCGTTCAATTGCAGGGCCTGCCGTTATCCTGATTTCGACGCCAAGCTCGTTTGCTATTATTCCGGCCAGCGTCGTCTTGCCGAGCCCCGGCGGGCCGTAAAACAGCACGTGGTCCAGTGGTTCGCGCCTCAATTTCGCAGCCTCGATGAAGACTTTGAGGTTGTCTGTGGCGTTTTTCTGCCCCACGTACTCGCTGAGCCTCTGGGGCCTTAGCGACAGCTCTGCCGCTTCCTCTTCGTATTTCAAACCTGTCTCTGTTATTCTCTCTTCTTCGTTCATCTCTGCCCCTACAAGCTAAAACAATTGCTTCAGCGCTTTTTTTATGTATTCTTCCGTGCTCAGCCCGGCGTCAGCAACGTTCACCATTGCAGAAAGAGCCTCGCCTTTTGTGTATCCCAGCGCAATCAAAGCGTTTACGGCCTCGGCCTTTTCGTCCGTTGCCATGATTTCGCCTGCGCCCTGCGCCGCCTCAGGCACGCTCCCAATGCCACCGAGCTTGTCTTTCAATTCCAGTATGATCCGCTCTGCGGTTTTTTTGCCGATGCCGTTGGCTCTGGCAAGGGCTTTCGCGTCCTCGAACACTATCGCCTTTTTCAGGTCGGGAAGAGGCATGCACGACAGCGCCGCAATCGCGGCTTTCGCTCCGACGCCGCTTACGGTCATAAGCTTTCTGAATATCTGAAGGGACTCCCTGTCCGTAAACCCGTAAAGGCTCACGTCATCCTCCCGCACAATCATGGCGGTATAGAGCATTATCAAGTCCCCGTCCTTTGCAAGGTACGCAGAAGAATTGTCCGGCACGGTTATCTCGTATCCTATGCCCGACGCTTCTATTACCACGCCTCCGTCGAATTTTGCAGCAAGCTGCCCTTTAATAAAATGAATCATGGCTGTTCCTCTTATATAAAATACCACATTATCTGATCTTTAGCAAATGCCCCGACGAATGCCCGTGGCATATCGCCGCAGCCAACGCGTCGGCGGCGTCGTCCGGCTTTGGGACCTCGCTCAGGTTCAAAATGGTCTTTACCATAGCCTGGACCTGGTTTTTTTCGGCTCTGCCGTATCCCACCAGTGCCTGTTTTATCTGAAGCGGGGTGTACTCGCACACAGCAATGCCCGAATTGGCGCAGGCAAGCACCGCAACCCCCCTCGCCTGCCCGACCAGAAGGGCGGTCTTGCTGTTCGTGTTGAAAAACAGCTCTTCGACTGACGCGACTTCCGGCTCGAATTCCGCAATGATGCACATAAGCGAATTGTAGATGTGCTTAAGGCGCCCCGTCATGTCCTCTTTTGCCTCCGTTGTAACAGCCCCGTGCTCCACATGGTCAAAATGGTTCCCTTTCATCTCGACTATGCCGTACCCCAAAATGGCGTACCCCGGGTCGATTCCTAGTATCCGCATGTCCTCTCCAGTCCCCCATATCCCTATTTGTTCAACTGATGGTACAATTATACCAGCAGCTCCCGTTTTTGGGAAGCATGTTCAAATTATTTTTGCTCTGCTGCATCCTGTACAGTGCCTATCTCGGTCAAGTGACGGCGCTGGTGCTGCTTCCCGACGGCAAGAAAGCAAGCTTCCAGCTTGGCCTTGACGGGCTTTGGCAGGCAAGAGAAGGCTCCAATTTTACATTTGAAGCCCTTGGTGAAGACGGCTCGGGCGGCTTTCTGATGACTGAGAAAAACGGAACGGTTTACCTTTTCGACAAGGACGGCGCCATACAAAGCATCACAAAGAAAAACGGGGAAAAGACGGAATACGCCTATGAAGGCGGCAGGCTTTCAAAGATAGAAAACAAAAGCGGAAGCCTTGCGTTCTCGTACAACGGCAAGCACATGTCAAAGGTGACGGACAGTTCAGGGCGGACAGTGGAGTATTTTTACAACGATAACGATGAAATGACCAGAAGCGTGAACTGCGACCCCGATCAAAACACGCTGGCTCTCAGCTACGACAACAGCGGCAACCTTTTGACGGTTAAAGACTTCACCGGCACGGTTTACGTCGAAAACCGCTACGACGGTTCGGGCAGGGTTGTTGAGCAGTACGTAGAAGATCAGGGCTGGTCCTACTGTTCCTACGACGCGGAAAACAGGGTCAACACCTTCCGCGGTCCAGACGGCAGGTATGCAAAAGTCTACTACGACAGCTCCGGGAGGGTAACCGCCTACGAAGACAACGACGGCACGGCGGGCTATGCTTACGACAGGGCGAACCGCCTGGCAAGCTCCACCGACAGGCTGGGCTATACAACGGAATACGAACACAACGGCGACGGAAACCTTTCCAAGGTCAAATGCCCCGACGGCAGCGAGACGGAATTCAGCTACGCCGAGGGCAAGCTGGTGAGCAGAATCGTTCAGGCAGACAAGAGCGAGCTGGTGTACGAGTACGACAGCCGGGGGAACGTGGCCAAGACAGTTGACGCAAACGGCAGGGAGCGTTTCTTCGAGTACGACGGCAGCAACAACCTTGTTAAAAGCAGGGACGCGCTGGGCAACGAAACCAAGTACACCTACAACAAAAAAGGCAACTTGCTTTCAGTCGAAGACCCGCTCCACCATACAACGGCTCTCGGCTACGACAGCGTAGGCCGCCTGATAAAAGAAACTTCGCCGCTGGGCTATGAAACGGAATACATTTACTCAGACGCCGGGAAGCTGGTCGAAAAGATAGACGCGCTGGGGAACAGCACACTCTTCGACGTGAACGGCAACGGCTTTACCGAAGCGGTGACGGACCCCATGAAGTTCACCAGCCGCTACACCTATGACGCTACCAGCCACGTGACGTCGTACACTGACAATGAAGGCAACCGCACGAAGTACGAGTACGACGACAACGGATACCGGATACTAACCATTAATGCGGAAGGATACAAGACGAGCTACGGCTACGACGAGTGGGGCAAGCTGACCTTCGTAACAGACCAAAGAGGCTATACAAGCAAGTTTGAATACAACGCCAACGGGCAGATGACCACCTCGAAAGACCCGCTCGGCAATATCTCCAAGACAAAGTACGATTCCATGGGAAGAATTGAGGAAGAAAGGAACGCCAGGAACGCCGTGACCGAGTACAAGTACGATATCATGGGCAGGCTGAAAAGGATAAAGGACGCCGAGGGCGGCATTACCGAGTACGGCTACGATGCCAACGGCAACCGCATTTGGGCGAAAGACCCCAACGGGAACGTCACCGAGTTCAAATACGACGCGGAAAACAGGATGGTCAAAAGAATTGACGCGAATAAGAAAGAATGGCTGAACGAGTACAATGCTATCGGACAGCTCGTGAAAACCACAACGCCTTTAGGCTCCGAAAACGCTTCGGTGTATGACTACGACGGCAGGAACACCGTCAGCATTGACGCGCTCAAATACGAGACGGAGTATTTCTACGACGAACTCGGCCGCAAAGTGAGGCAGGAAAACTCGGACGGGACGAGCGTGTCGTACCAGTACGACGCGAACGGCCGCATGGAGTGGGCTGAGAACGAAGAAGGCAATAAGATGCTCTACACCTACAACAGGAACGGCCAAGTGCTCACCGTCAAGGACTACATGGGCTACATGACGGAATACGCCTACACGAAGCTTGGGCAAGTCAAAACGGTCACGGACGCTGAAGGCGGCATTACCGAGTACGGCTACGACCCAGCAGGCAACCTCATAAGCGTCAAAGACCCCATGGGGTACGTGACAAAGTACGAATTCGCCGCGAACAACCGCATGGAAAAAATCACCGACCCGCGAGGCGGCGTAACGAAAATGGCCTATGACGAAGCAGGCAACGCAAAAACCACCACAAACGCCGACGGCGGAGTTGCGCAGTACAGCTACGACCTCCTTAACAGGCTTATCAAGTACACAGACCCGGAAAACAACGTTTTCAGGACTGAGTACGACAAAAACGGCAACGTCGCAAAGGAAACCGACGGCAGGGGCAACAGCAAGCAGTTCAAGTACGACGCCTTGAACCGGGCAGTCGAAGTGGTCAGCGAAGCCGGGTTCTCAAGCTTCCGCAAGTACGACGACGACGGGAGGCTTGAAAAACACACGAACGAAGAAGGAGCCGAAACAACCTACTTCTACGACAAGAAAAACCAAGTCACCCAAATCAAGGACGCGTTGGGGCACTCCACATGGTTCGAGTACGATTCCATGGGGAGAGTGACAACCCAGAAAAACGCCAGAGGTGCAGTAACCAAGTACGAGTACACCCCCACCGGGCGCGTGAAAACAATAACGGACGCTTTGGGCGGCATAACCAGTTATGAATACAACAAAAACGGCTGGCTAGTTTCCGAAAGCAACCCCAACGGTGAAACCACGCGTTACGAACATGACAGGCTCGGCAGGGTGGTGGCAAAAACAGACCCCTTGGGGTACAGCGAGCATTTCACCTACGACGCTGATTCCCGAATAACGCAGGTCAAAGACAAAAACGGCAACGTCACAAAATACGTCCTTGACCCCAATGGGAACGTGGTTCAGACCATAGACGCAAAAGGCACGGTTTCAAGCTTCGGGTACGACGCCATGAACCGCCTTGTAAAAGTTGACCTGAACAGGATCGACAGCAAAAATAAAGTGGACGAACATCAAATTACGCTCTACGAATACAACAAAAACGGCCTTTTGACCAAGCAGGTAAACGCCGTAGGCAACGAAAAAATCCACGTCTACGACGCAAACAGCAATTTGATACAGACCACCGACGAAGACGGCTACGTCACCGTGTACGGCTACGAGCCGAGGAACCTTGTGGAGGCCATAAACTACGACAACGGCAACGGCAAGGAAGTGAACTACGCCTACAACAAAGCGGGCGAGCTGGTTGAGATGGTAGACTGGAACGGCACGACGGAGTTCACCTTGGACAAGCTGGGGCAAATCACCAAGACAAACGACCACGCAAGCAATGCCGCCTCGTTCGTTTACGACCCTGTAGGCAACCAGACACGAATTACCTACCCCGACAATACCGTGGCAAATTACGAATTCGACCTCCTGGACAGGATGGTGAAGCTCACGGACGGCGAAAAACAAGCAACCACCTACGCCTACGACCCGGTGCGCCTTGTGGGCATGGGCTACCCCAACGGGTGGAACGAAACGTACATGCACGACGCCAACGGGCAGCTGCTGAGGCAGTACGCCGAGCACCCCGACCAGAAAACCAACCATTCCGTGGAGCATACTTACACATATGACCCCAACGGAAATGTCCTGAAGGAATTCCGCAACGGTGCGGGAGGCCAGGACAAGTTCGATTTGACCCATGTTTACGACGAGCTTGACAGGCTGGTGAAGACGGCAGGGCACGAAGCCCAGAAAGTGAAGAACCAAGAGTACGCCTACGACAGCCTCGGCAACTTGGTGTACGAGCTTGACCACAACAAGGGGCAGCATTACAAATACAACAGCCTCAATCAGCAGGTAGAGAAGTTAGCGGACGGCAAAGACCTGTACCTCAACACCTTCGACAAGCGGGGCAATTTGGTCAAGACCGTTTTCGAAAAAAACAAAAATCAAAGCTACGTCACGCAGGAATACGCCTACGACGCAACAAACCGCATGGTCAAGGGCACGAACGAGGAAGGTGAGCAGTCGCACTACGTATTCAACGGATTCGGCGACCTTGTAGCCAACGAATGGATAACCGCCAAAAACGCCTACGGCTACCATGGCGTGGGGCTTTACCTTGACCCTTCCGAACAGGTTAACGGCGTTGTAGTCTGCGACCGCCACCAGAACACCAACGGGCAGGGGCATGTCAACCCCACGGGCAAAGGTCACACCACAGACGGCACGACTGGAGCAGAAATGCCAAAGATAGACAACAAGAAGTTTGCGGTGATTCACAAAGATTACGCTTTAGATTTTACAAAGCCGCTGAAAAATGTTATCATGGAGACTGAAAGCGGCGACAGCGGCTTGACCTACCGTTACGTCTACGGGCTTGAGAAAGTCGAGACTGTCATCTACGGCATCGAAAACGGCGCAGGCTCCGTGATGCAGTACGTCTATGGCGACGAGGGCGAACTTGTTTTGGCTTCCGAGGACCCGGGGCACAACCTGTACAAGAACAGTGTCGTGAAACTGTACTACCACCAGGACCGTCTGGGGACTACAGTGTCCGGGCGGTGCTAAGAATGGAAAATTAATAACTGGCAAAGTGACCTATACTCAGGGAAACGCCATAAAAGGTATACGATGATAAATAAAATAGGATTGCTGTTAGTATTTTTTGTACTTATGACTGCATGCCAAAACCAACCACATAACTCGGCAAATATATATGATGAAATCAACTTAAATGACAGCATCATGCAACAAAAAGACGAGGATTTTAACAAATCAACAGATAGCAACACACAAAGCGTCAATGAGTATGAAATCAACAAATTGCTTATAAGGATTATAAATGATGATTTGTGGTTCTTTAGAGAGCAATCAAGTTACGCTTTTCTTGCAGGAACATTATTTGGATACGATATCTATAAAAACAGAAATGAAGAGTCTTACTATGTTATTCCTAATAATGATAATATGAGCCATGATTTTTACTATTTAAAGCTATACGATCTTGTTAACGAGGAGGTATCGATTACTTATCATAGCGACATTAGTCAGATAGAAGAAATGAAAGAAAATGAATTGATTGGAACTGGGTTGATAGATTTAAGCGAAATAAAACCTCCAGATTATGATATCTCTGAAGAGGAGATGTTAGAAACATATAACAAAATATTGCGCGGCTTTAGTAATTCCATGGACAGAAGTAAAAAATATAACATTATTGCCATTAGATATTATTATTCATATTCAATTCAAACAATTGTATTATTCACTGTTGATGGACTGCAATATATTGCATGGGCTGAAACCAACGGAGAAAGAATATATAAACCCACTCAGGTTAAGGATGATATGTGGGGCTACATTGGCCGTATTAAGGATGCCTCATATATAATAGACACATCAGTCAGTTAAATCCAAGATGTACGGCCTCTTAGCAGAATTAAGACGATTGAACACTTTAATAGCATTAACCATTTTGATGTTCATGCCAACAGATATTGTATTGACTATGGGAAAGATCATATATTTTATGATTATGTTCCTGATCTTAGCAATGAATACGAACAAGACGAGCTTATGAAACTACCATTTCCTCAGCCATCTTTGGGATGCCTGTAGAAAAGTGGACAAGAAGTGAAATGAGTGACAAGCCTTTTCCCTTGATAACTGCGACTTCCTGCCGAAGGTGACATCACACATGACCCTGCCGCCTTAAGTCTGATATCACATGCAGGGGCGTCAACCTGATTTTGCCGACGCTCTCCAATTCATGGTGTATTCAAAGGTGATCCACAGTCCATGGTGGAGAAACGGTATGCCAATAATACCTTGAGAGGAGGATAGATTTGGATAATTCTATCTATGTTGGTGATTGCCCAATTTGCCGTGAATACGGCAAGCTTGAAGTTGTTATTAATGTTAATACTCATGCCTGCTCGATTATGTGTGATGAATGCTTCGCTGAGTGGAAAACCCCTGATGATGCAGTAAATAATGTAAATGGA